>Ga0102917_1000304_pt1 | contig 16060 bp, 16 predicted proteins | sample Colrivmet1562A02_FD_78201 | JGI IMG/M metagenome (GOLD analysis project Ga0102917, IMG submission 78201) | Estuarine microbial communities from the Columbia River estuary - metaG 1562A-02 | ecosystem: Environmental > Aquatic > Marine > Intertidal zone > Estuary | place: USA: Columbia River...
AGTTCAGGATGAGTAGTTCCCGCAAAATGATGAGCCAAGAGGATGCCGATGCTGGCCGAACCGGTATTCCCATAACCATCGAGGGCGATGGGCATCCGGTCCGAAGGAATTTGCATCATCCGCTGCATGTATTGCAGTACCAAACCACTGGCCTGATGCATCAAGTAGGTCGAAATCTGATCCTTGGATAGGCCGTTGCTTTGGATGAACTTTTCCAAGGCCGGAACCACTGTTCCAACCGCAAAATCAAAGATGCCCAGGCCATCCATGTGCAAGAAGCCATCCGGCTTGGTGCACAGTTGACCGGCGTCATCGGGCTGCGTACCCAACTCAAAAGTCCAAGTTCCTTCTTGGCCCGCCTTGGCCTGCTTGGTCAAACGCATGGCGGTGGCCCCGTCACCAAAAAGTAAGCGGGTGGCTCGGTCGCCGGGATTGACCAAACGACTGTGCGTTTCCGAACAAACCAGCAAAACCTCGTTGATCGAGTCCTGTTGCAAGAGCATCGCTGCCTGATGCAGCCCCCAAACCATCCCTGCACAACCCATTTGCAAGTCCCAACAAAGCGGAGCAGCTCTTTCCTTCCCTTTGGTCCATCCCATGGCCGAAGCAATTCCAGAGGCATTCCCGGGAACCAAGCGCTCGGGCGTTTGGGTTACGCTAATTATAGCATCAGGTTGTTTGTTTTTTTTATACAACAATCTACTTGAAAGAGTCCCTAACTTCAAACTAGAATAAGGAGATTTACGGACACTTGTGATTCTTGTTTGTTGAGTTAATTGACAAATCCCCGTTTTATCAAAAAAAGATTTCCATTCTGAAATTCCTTCTGATTGCCATGGTATCGCTGAAGCCAAGGCTTCTATGTTTAAACCTTCAAATTTAAAAAGCATTAATTACTTTAAAATATCTAACCAACTTCATAGAAATGAATTCATATTCCCAATAGGATTCTCTGTTTTCTAAATTTTTACCAAACTGAGATAACGAGTTTTACAATGCAATCTTGATGTGGAAATACATTTATTTCAGCCTCAAAATGAATACAGATTTCCTGTGTAATCAACACTCCGGCAATTCTATCCACTACACTACCACTCTTTAATCAATTCCTTAATTTGACTTGGCCATGGAAGTACACCATTTGCTCTATAAAAAACAAAAAAATCATTTAAAGATGGCTTCAATATTTCCTTTTCTACTTCAAATTGTTCCAACCACCCATTCCAATGGATAATCAATGATGAAATGATTTCCCACTCAGTTTCATTGAATACCATGAGATTATTCATAATTAAATTACATGCGTCTTTATTGATTGCATTAAGCACCAATGCCGAAGCGAATGACTTCTCTCTTGAATACAAATCAAAAGCAGATTGAGAAAGCTCGATTTTGCGCTTAAGCAATTTTTTAACGTTCATCCTCAATGATTTCTATTCTTAACCGATACTTCTTTCCATTGCTTTCAAAATAGGCAGATTCAGACCATTGATTGGTTGTTAATGCCCTAATTTTATCAATCAATACACTAGCTTGATAGTGCTCATTCAGCACAATCTCCTGAACTTCGGGCTGAAATAATTCTGATTTTTTATGAATAGTTCCTTCTGATAAAACAAGTGAACTCCTTAAAAATCGCTTAGAAATCAGAAGCGGTAGTGCTTCCATAAAAACTTCTAATTCCAACTCCTTTAATTTAACGTATAATGAGTTAGCAGTATCACATGGTCGTACTTCGATTTTTTTCTGATGAATAACATCTCCATTATCAAGTTCGGTGGACATGAAATGAAGTGTTGCGCCAATAGGTGTTCGTTCTAAAATCGCCCAGCTAGGTGTATGCCATCCTCTGTTGAACGGCAAAAAGGAAGGGTGTAAATTTAAAAAACCAACTTTTGGGATTTTAAGCACATTCTCCTTAATGATATACGGGAAATGAACACCAATGATATAGTCCGGTTCAATAGAATATAAAAGAGCCATTTCTTTTGATGATTCAAAAGACTTCCCTTCCATCACTAAATCCCCTGATAAGCCACTTACAATTATTAGTTGACGTGCGTGAGAAGCCTTAGTCGAATCCGTGATTAACAAAGCTGAAGGAAAAAACCCATTATTGATTAATCCTTTTAAGACCCAAACAGCGATATCCCTATCTCCAGCGAAAATGTATTTCATTTGTTACCGTTAAATTTTTCTACTGTTGCCTGACCGGCTTGATTTATTCCTTCCCGCTTGAATACCTTCAGAATGGTAAGCAATAGAATCTTTATATCCAACCTAAAAGAACAATGATCAACATACCAAACATCTAGATCGAATTTCTCTTGCCAACTTATTGCATTACGTCCATTTACCTGAGCCCAGCCAGTAATTCCGGGTTTGACCTCATGGCGACGCTTTTGGTGTTCGTTGTACAAAGGTAGATATTCCACCAATAAAGGCCTTGGGCCAATGAGGCTCATGTCTCCTTTTAAAACGTCTAATAACTGCGGCAGCTCGTCCAATGATGTTTTTCTAATAACCCGACCAACAGTCGTTAATCTCTGCTCATCAGGTAACAATTGCCCAGCCTTGTCTTTGGCATCATTCATGGTTTTGAATTTCACAATGGTGAAAATTTTTCCATTCAAACCAGGTCGCTTCTGAAAAAAGAAGGCCGCTCCATTATTAGCCAGCAGCAGCAAAAGCATGCAAGCAATCAGAATGGGTGCGAACAATAAGAGCAGCAAAGTGGCTGAAATCGCGTCTAAAACGCGTTTAATTAACTTATTATACACCTTCGATTTTAAATAGTCGCCCCCATGAAATGTTCATAAAGACTAAAAATGCGTCTTAAACCAATCATAAGTTATTTTTATACCCTCTGTTATTCTGAATTGAGGGTCATAACCGATTAGGTCCTTGGCTTTTTGAATGGAAGCAAGACTGTGGGGAATATCACCTGCGCGCTGAGTGCCAAAAGTTGGTTGAATATCTATTTCTGCTGCCTGCGCAATGGCATCCCAAAGTTCCAACAAGGTTGTTCGCTCGCCTACGGCAATGTTGATGGCTTCGTGGCCACGCAAATGCGGAGTTGCCAACATTGCTTTGATGTTAGCCTGTACTGCATTCTGTACGTAGGTGAAATCACGGGAATAAGTGCCATCACCATTGATTAGTGGCGACTTGCTTTCCTTTGCGGCCTTCATAAACAAAGGTATCACTGCCGCATATGGATTGTTCGGGTTTTGCCTGGGACCAAAAACATTAAAATACCGCAAACCTATGGTGTGTAAACCATAAACCTTGCTAAAAACATCGGCATACAGTTCATTCACCCATTTCGTAACAGCATAAGGACTCACTGGTCTTCCTTCATTTCCTTCTACTTTCGGCAGCTCTTTACTATCGCCAAAACTCGAAGAGCTGGCTGCGTAGACCATGCGTTTGAGCGTTGGTGAGTCTTTGGCAGCTACGAGCATATTCAGAAAGCCAGAAATATTCACTTCATTGGTCGTTATAGGGTCATTAACAGAACGAGGAACAGAGCCCAATGCAGCCTGGTGGCTGATAAAATCCATTCCTTCTGCTGCCTTGCGGCAAGTTTCCAAATCGCGTATATCACCCTCAAGGAATTCAAATCTCGGATTTCCCCAAAATTTCTCTATATTTTCGCGGTAACCATTCGATAAATTATCCAGTACGCGCACTTTTGCAGCTCCTGCTTCCAAAAGGGCCTCCACTAAATTGGTTCCTATAAAACCTGCCCCGCCTGTAATCAAAAAATTACCACTTTTAATTAATACCTCCATAGACCTTGTTTTATTTACAATTTGCTCATAATGATTCTGTTTTCATGTACATCGTTGTATACATCCAAGTGTAATCGCGGCATGAATTAATTCCTTTTTGTTGACATTAGGTTATTTATGTATTCCGCTTTCTGTAGACTCCACAACACATTTTGCTCGTACCGTTCTTTAACCATACTCCTAGCAGTTAAACCCAATTCAATTTTAAGTTTATATTCAAAGCTCATTCTTTTCATTGCTAAAACCAAAGCGTTTACATCCTTTGGCGAAATAACAAATCCATTAAGCCCATCTGTTATGATTTCATTGCAACCATTGATGTCAGACACAATAGCTGGCAAACCCATGGCGCCCGCTTGCAACACAACGTTCGGGAAACCCTCCCTATAACTTGGAAAAACCAAACAATCACTTATTGCGAAGTATGGCCTTACATCTGATACATAACCCGTTAAAATAATAGAATTGTTTTCTTTGATCCTCCTCAACGTTTGCTCTGACAATGGATCTAATTCCTTTTCAAAAGGCCCTACCAACAATAACTTCAAGTTATTCATAGCACAACTATTTATTGATTTACGAACTATTAGAAATGCATCCACCAACTCATTTATTCCTTTATCCTTTACTAACCTGCCAACAAAAACAAAGACAAAATCCGACTCACAAATACCTAGATTGTCTTTGATTAAGCCAATTGTAACTGAAGAAATACTTGATATAGAATAGAATTCAGTATCAATACCATTAGAAGAACCATTGCCCAAAACCTTGGTCTTATCTCGAGCAACAAGTCCTTCCTTTATAATAAAATCCTGTAGACCAAAAGAATTCGGAAGAACTTTTGTACAGCACAAATAAGTAACAAATTCGACGACCTTCAACAATAACCTAATTCCACCATTGCTTTCCATTAATGGCAAGCCTGCAACAGTGTGCAGTCTAACAGGAACACCTGCAAGCTTCGCAGCTAACATAGAGACTATGCCTGCCTTGGGTGTGTGTGAGTGTACGATATCTGGTCTGATTTCCAAAATAAGCCTAAACATTCGCAAAAAAGAAATAAAATCAAGAAATGGCGAGATTTTTCTAGTCATATTGATTGCTTTCACATTTACACCTTCACGAAATCCAACTGCAAAGAGCTCCGGTGATTTAGAAGAAACACACGTTACTTCAAATCCATTATCGTTAAAAAAACGAAACTGCCCCTTTAATAAAACATTTAGCGACATTGGCACAGTGGTCGTACGTAGCAACTTGATTTTATTACCCTGCATAATTCCCTTCAATAACAAGATTGATTTTATTCACCTTCCTTTAAATTTTGGTCAATATTCAAGACGAAATTTTCGATACGTCTATCGCCTAAATATTTGTCGAATAACTCACGGTTAGATCCATTATCCGATTCCAAACATCTCATCAGTGCATTTTCCAAATCATCAACATTGCCAGGCTCCGCAGTGTATAATCCCTGAATCAAATCAATTCCTCCAGCACATAAGGTACTAACTATATTAACGTTTTTCGCCATCATTTGTAACAACACATTTGGGAAGCCTTCAATTAAAGACGATACAACACAAAGGTTAGCCGATTGGAAATAAGGAATTACATTTTTTTCAAACCCCATTAGGCACACATTCTCCTCAAGATTCAATTCTAAAATTAACTTATTAAGGAAAATTCTTTCATTTCCTTCACCAAAAATTAATAATCTAAACTCAGGAAAAACAACCACGAGATTTTTAACGGACCGAACCAAAATATCAAAACCTTTTTCCGGTATTAATCTTCCGGCCGCAACAATGGTTGGGCCCTTTCCGGGTAAAGCAATAGGCTCATAATATGTACCGTAAAGATGTTCCCACGAAATAGGATTTGGAATTACAACTACTCTAATTTTTTTTGATAAGTCAGGCAAATTGATACGAATACTATCTGCCATTAAATCCGTTTGGCAAATTACAAGGTCCAAGGCAGGATATCCTGAATGGTAATACAATTCAAACAAAAACAATTTCAGCCCTTTAAACCTATCAAATATTAAAGTGGACTCCCTTCCTACAAAGTGTCTTTTTTTCAAAATGTTTAAACTACAAAGGACCCCAAGCAACCCTGTTATATGAACGTGTGATGTAAAAATATACTCGTAGCAGACTTTCCGTAATCTCCACAGATTATATAAAAACAGTAATATACCGCGCTTTTCTGAACTCGCATTTGTAAAATACAGATGAACATTAGAATTAAATTCAAAATCCACCCAACCAAAAGACTCCTTGCGTTTTAAAAATATTACATCGACTTCAAACCCTTTACTCAAAAAGTAAGAACATAACATTTTCAAATATTGCTCCGCTCCGCCCAAGGTATCATTTGGCACAGCAATTAATACCCTTTTCACCATTTTAAATACTCTTTATAACTCGAATTAACAACCTCAAGAATTCGACTCTTGTAATCCAGTGATAAATTTAAATCTCGTTGGCTTATATAGCTGCGCGATACAATCTTCTCATAATCGCTGTACTCCCCGATTATTCGAGCTGGATTACCACCTACTATTTTACCCGATGGAATAGATTTTGTTACTACGCTGCCTGCCGCCACAATGACATTGGACTCGATGCGTACACCAGGCATTAATATAGAATTGATGCCAATAAAGACGTTATCGCCAATATAAATCCTTCTATATAAATACCTTCGTCCATTCTGGTCATTTATCAGCCAAGTGCTTCCATCATGTGTTAACATTACAACACCACTAGTAATTGTAACATTATTTCCTATCTCAATCAACCAAGGCTCTGTCCCAAATTTAAACGAATATACTCTACAGTTATTTCCAACCTTAACTCCTAAATACCTGGCATAATCTACACCAGAACGAAAAAGGATAAAGTACAATTGAATTATTTTATTTTTCATGACTTATACGCAATATTTGACCTAACAACATCAACCGATAAAAAAGATAAGACAAGTATAAACGTTCGGTTTTCAAATAAAGTATGAGTGAAAAAACAAGCCATAAAAGCAGCTAACATTAGTGAAAACATGTAAAAATGATTCGTTCTAATGGATATTCGCAAAAAGCGATAAAAAAAAGCTAATAAGGCTAAAACTCCAACTACACCATAATCAATTCCAAATCTCAAAAACATATTGTGCGTAGCTTTTTCAAAAAAATCTCGGTTCATGCTAAATCCAGTGCCGTAACCAAGCACATTTTCAAGAAATAAATCTAAATAATCCGAAAATATATTAATCCTCCCTCCATCCAAATCAGATTCATTAACAATACTGCCCTTACCAGAAATTTGTTGAATTCTATCAACCGCAGCACGATGTTCAAAAGCCGGAAAATATTCAGGCAAAATTGTTAGGGTATTTGCAAGAACGACTAACAAAATGAACAAAACTGGCATAGACTTAAAAATTTTAAGCGGAACCTCTGATATTTTGTAAACATCAGAAAATTTAGCTGGCAAGAGAATTAATACAATCGCTAGAATAACCAGAACCCCACTACGAGATAATGTAAGAAAAACAAACAAAAATGCAACGAAACAAAAAATGAAAGCAATTCTTTTGCTTTCAATAAACCTCAAAATAGCTATTAATAAAAAAACAATCCTTAACGCAGCATTATTAGGATTTTCAGCGAAACCAGATCCTCTAATACCCATACTTGAGCTATATATCATGTCATACAACATGCTTCCCCCAAGAACAAAAAACGAAAAGAGAAAAATCCAATAAACTCTTTTAGAATCAATCTTCAAGAAAAATAAACCAGAAGTAAAATACAAAAGATAAATTATACCGTTGTTTCCAATAACATAAATTCCCGATTCTAATACATCATTTTTAAGATAAATTAAAGAAATTAAAAAGAAAAACAAAAAAGGATTTGCTCCACGATACTGTTTAAGTACATTCAACCCTCTGAATAACAATATAAAAGAACCAACAAAAAACAACGGCAATAAGGTGACAGAAGGCTCAGCAGGCAACCAGCCCAGCCGATAAAAATAAATATCAGCTACAGACAAGAAAATTAATAACAATACCGAAAGTACTAACATTTCTTCAGCAATAATAATTTTGGCAAAAACATTTTTCCGAAGTGTTTAAATAAATCCCATAATTTCAATTCAGAATCATGGGACATATTAGCGAAGGCTTTCAAATAATCATCTACCACCTCATCAATATCAAATTCATCTTTACGACTCTTTAAAAAATCTAGGACCTGATCTTGATAGGATCGATTATTGAGGAGCTCAATTAAATTCTTCAAATTTGTATCAGCATCGACAAATCCTAAATTATTTCTTAAACTAAAATTCATATTCAACGATTGATTGAAAACCTCAGCCGAATTTACCAAAACAGGCACATCATGCGATTCGGAATAAACTGCCACAGAACGTTCCGAAACAACCGACTCCATGGCCCCTCTGCCTGTACCAACCACTAAACTTGCCTCCTTTAAAAATCTAGAAGCTTCCTTTGTATATCTAATGTCAGTTAAAAGCCACACATTTGGCATGGAAACACACTCCTCTTTAAATCTGATGTAATCTATAGAATCAAACCCATCTGGATAACCAATAAAAATCAAATTATGCCGAACTTTCAACTCATTTAAAATGCGACTCAGCTTCAAACTCGCAAAATTTATTGCATTATAATTCGAAACCAATCTTCCTATTCTTAAAACTATCGGGAAGTCGTTTTGTACAATTTCTCTCAGTTCTCCATTTGAAAAAGAATCACTTTTTTCTATTCTATTTGGAAATAAATAAATATTAGAATTTATGAATTTTTTATGGAAATAGATATAACTTTCCTTGGAAAAACAAAATATCCACTTCGAAAACGGAAAATAATTCAAATTTGGGCCTCCACATCTGAAATATCCAAAAGGATTTTTCGAAATATAACATGCAACACGTACAAAGAAAAAAGAAAAGAAATCAAATGCTAATACCCTTGTTGCCTTATCTGCATTTAAGATGATTTTGAATATTATCAACAACCTTATCGGCCAATTCCGGGCATTTACATTTATGTATTCAACATCAACGAATTCTTGAGAGAAAACAGGAGAAGGTACAACGCCAATATTTAATATTTTGATTTCTGCTCCAGCTCGTTTCATAGCCTTCGCAATAGTAAGGCAGCTTCTAAAATGCCCTCCGTTAGCACCTTTGTTTGAGGATGAAATTACAAACAATAAATTCATAGTATTCTTTGCTCAATTTCCAACTCCAGACCATAAACTTTATGCACGCAATTCTGAACGTAATGAATAATTTTCACGACATCTTCACCTGTTCCATTGTTAAAATTCACAATAAAACCGCCATGCTTTTCAGAAATTTTCATTCCTCCAACTGTATAGCCCTTTAAACCTAATTCTTCAATCATCGACCCAACATAAAAGCCCTTTGGACGTTTAAACACACTTCCAGCATTAGGATACTCTTTTGGTTGCTTTAATTCTCTGTTGGTCTTTATTTCCTCCATTTTTTTCTTAATGGCTTCCTTTTTTGCTGACCTTAATTTCAAAATCGCACTAAAAATTAAATTTTCACTATTCATCTGAAAAAAACTATTTCGATACTGAAAGTTCAATTCTTCGGCTGACAATACCTTTCGAATACCTGCTTTCAAATCAAAATATCTAACCTCTTGAATTACATCTTTTATTTCATCACCACTCGCACCTGCATTCATGACAACTGCCCCTCCTAAAGAACTAGGAATATCCCAAAACATTTCAATTCCGCTTAAACTATTTTTGAGAGCAAATTCAGCAACGTCCGCCATCCAGGCTCCAGCCTCAACATAGACAAGGTGATTATTCAATAAACTTATGCGATTTAAAACCCCATTAATTATTAAAAAAGGAATGTCATAATGCCTTTTAGATAAGATAACATTGTGGCCACTACCAAGTAAAATGAATTTCGGGTGCTCAGATATAAACATCAAGACGTCAGCTTCACTTTCCGGAAAAAAGGCAAGATTACAAATCGCTTTGACCCGATACGAATTGTATTCGGTCAAATCAAAATTATGGTAAATTCTCATATCTCACTTATTTGAGTCTATTCAACAAAAAATCAAAATCAGACATTTTAAAATGCCACAAATCCTTTAAACGTAAATCCGTTTCTTTACAATAAACTAACATAAAAACCAAACCGCCGAATGCATAACTGATTGTAGACGAAATAGCTGCTCCAATAGCACCATAATTAGGAATAAAAATGAAGTTAAGCACTATATTTAGAAAGAGCGCAGGAAGCATCGCCTTTAGGGAGGACAAAGGTCTGCCTTTACCTGCCAAATCCATATTCATAACCTTGAATATTGTTAAAATTAAAACACCCGGAAGTAATAAATTCAAAATTGCAACACTCTCTTTAAATTCAACCCCATACATAGTTATAATTAAGAATTTAGAACATAAATACAGTACGAAGCTTGCCAAACCAATCAATAAAAAAGAAACCCTCATCAATTGTGCTACTTTAAATGAAAACTGCTTGCTATTTTTTGATGATACACTTCTAGCAAAAACAACCGTGCTTAAAAGCATTGGAATTTGCCATAAGTATTGTGTGATCCCAGCCCCTTTGGCATATATCCCTAGTTCATATGATGTACTTAGTTTGTCAAGCAAAATGACATCGATTCTATAATTTAGATTTATTACAAATAATGCGGTTGCATACACTGAGCCGAGATTCAACATTTGCTTAATTATAGCCCAGTTAAATCTCATTGATAAATATCCAAGAAAATCATTCCGAAATATCAAAACCACAAACATAAACAAAGGACCTCCCACTGTAGCCAACATTGCGCCTTCTACGCCCATGCGTAAACCAATCAAGAAAATAAACATTAACACTGCTACAACCGCTGATGGTATCCAGTTAATTTTATTGAAGGTATTAATGTCATTTTTACCAAGGAAGATACCCGAATTGTACATGTTAAACAACCCAAAAGGAATCGGTAACAATGACAAAATTATAAGCCAGTTGTTTTCACCTACATTACTGAAATATCTAATCAACAAATAAGAAACTACCACGGACAATGTTGTTGTTAACATCCAGACTTGCGTGATGGCTGCTTTAATCTGTGATTCTGAAAATATATCTTTTCCTAAGAAAAATGTAGTAGCTTGTCTTATACCTAGGGAACCAATAGTCAGGAATAAAGATGGATAAACCATCAAGCTTGCAATTAAGCCATTTCCCTCCGGGCCAATATATCTCGCCGTGATTATAGAGGAAAAAAGGCCTGATATTATCACGACAAGCTTTGAAGCGCCAACTTTAATTACGTCAGAAACAAATGTTGCCATATTTAATTAGGCTTCAAGATTCTGCACGGTATTCCCACTGCTATAGTGTTTGGAGGAACATCAATATTCACCACTGCATTTGCTCCAATTATTGCATTTTCGCCTATTGTCACACCTCCAATAATTATGGCCCCAGCGTAAATTCTAACACCAGGTTCGACTATAGGGTATTTTTGACCTACCCCACTCCTTCCGTGACTACCCAATGTAACATTTTGAAATATTTTTACGTTATCCCGTACGACAACACCTTCTCCAATAACAATTCCCAAAGGGTGTGGTAATTTTAAATTATTACCAATCTGGGCATTGTAAGAAATATCACACCCTCGCTTTAATATCATTCTAGTCTTCAAATAACGCCCAATCTGTCTGTTAACAAAAAATCTGCTTTTGGAAAAGCGCTTACCGACATGATAATTAAGCATTAAACAGAACTTCGGATTTAAAAGAAAATACTTTATAATTAAAGTGAATTTTATTTTGCCATTTGGAAATTCACTTTTGATTGCTTCAAAGAAATTACTATGATGCTCCATTTAAATTTTAACTTCTAGACCATTGAGTTTTTCCAATAAATTTTCATATCCTCTATGAATTTGCCATGCATTTTCTATTGTGGTAACTCCATTGGCGGTTAAACCTGCTAATAACAAAGCGATTCCTGCTCTTAAATCCAACGCCGTGACTAAGCTCCCATTCAACGGAACTCCTCCACGAACAACCAGCATGTCTCCTTGCACATAATGATTCATACCCATCTTCCCGAGTTCTTCTGCATAAGCATAACGACCTGGAAACCTCAAATCGATGACTTTAGAATCACCTTTTGACATTGCACCATAAACAGCAAATAGCGGTTGCATATCAGAATTTATACCGGGATACGGACCAGTACTTATTTCCACCGGAAAGGCCTCACCTCCCCTTACTATTATACCATTAGACGATGAATAATATTTCATCCCACTTTCTCTCAAATAAACCATGGGAACTTCAAGATGCTCAAATGGAAAGTCTTGAATTTCCACCTCTCCATTTGTAATTACCGCCCCAATTGCCCATGTTAATGCTTCCATATTGTCGGGAATCACTGAATGTTTCACGCTCGACAAACCTTCAACACCAGTAATCACTATGCATTTCTGGCCATAAACTTTAATGTTGGCGCCCATTTTAGTCATCATGTCAACAAGGTCCATTATTTCAGGCCTTATGTGCGGATTCCAAATTGTAGTCAAGCCTTCAGCAAGAGAGGCGCAAATTATTGCATTCTCTGTTGCACCCGTTGAACGCATCGGCAATACAATTTCAGCCCCCTTCAAACGACTGCCTGATTTTACTTTTGCGCACAAAAAACCAGGTTCTTCTTCCCAGACTTCTGCGCCAAGATTCTCCAACAGCATCACGTGCAAATCATACTTTCGTTCACCAAGCTTGCACCCTCCTGGTAATGGCACTTTTCCCTCACCGAACCTGGTAACCAGTGCTCCTAAAATGAGCAATGTATTTCTGATCGAGCGCTCTGTCCAGTCTAAGGTAGTTATTCCCGATTGGCTTTCCTGAATAATTACAGTATCACCAATGACGATATGATTTTTGCCCAATACCTTTAACATGTCAAGATGCACTTGTATGTCTAACAAACCACTGGGAAAGTTCTGAAGCTCTACGGTTTCCTTAGTCAAAATAGTGGCAGCCAAAAGTCGCAACGCGCTGTTCTTCGCCCCACTAACCTTAACTTTGCCTACCAATCTTGACTTTTCTACAATAATTCTATTTTCCATAAATGCCCTTATAATCTAAATACCACTCAACAAACAATTCAACTCCTTTTTCAACCGAGGTCCGAGGCCGATATCCGACGTAATTCTCCAAGGCTCTCGAATCAGCATGAGTTGCCGGAACATCTCCTGGCTGAATGTCCATATAATTTCGCTTTGCTGTGCGTCCAATCGCCTTTTCTAAGGCCTCAACATACTCAATTAGTTCAACAGGATTGCTATTCCCAATATTAAACACTTGATACGGCGCGCTGCTTTTCCCCAATTCGGGAATAGCGGCATCCCATTGAACAGGAAGTTCGACTGGCTTCTTTATCAAGCGAAAAATCGATTCTACTATGTCCTGTACATACGTAAAATCCCTCACCATTCTACCGTGGTTAAAAATATTAAGCGGCTTATCAGTAATTATTGCATCAGCAAAAAGGAAAAGAGCCATATCTGGTCGACCCCATGGACCATAAACCGTAAAAAATCTTAAACCAGTAGTCGGAATTGAATATAGATGCGAATAGGTGTGGGCCATTAGTTCATTCGCCTTCTTTGTAGCTGAATACAAAGAAATAGGATGTTCTGTTGGCATACTTTCGGACAACGGCATTGTTGTATTAAGCCCATACACACTACTTGTGCTTGCATAAATCAAATGTTTCACCTTACTATGTCTACACCCTTCTAGAATGCTCAGAAAGCCCTCCACATTTGCATGCACATAAGCCCTAGGATTAGTTATACTATACCTAACACCAGCCTGAGCTGCTAAATTCACAACATAATCAAACCTTTCGGCTAACATAAAATCTACTACGAATTCATAGTCTGCCAAATCAGCTTTTACAAATCTATAATTTGGAAACTTCTCAGAAAGGACGACATCACGTTCATTTAATCCAACGGCATCGACCCCATGTTGCCTCAATCGATCATGCTTGAGTTTAACATCGTAGTAATCATTTATCACATCCAAACCGACGATTTCAAAATCACCCGATTCTAAGAGTTTTTGAACAAGGTGGTAACCGATGAAACCCGCAGATCCTGTTAAAAGTATTTTATTAACTTTCATGGATGACTTTGTCTGTTAGTATCCGTTTTCAACATTTCAAAAGCAGATGACTTTTTCAATCTTGACTATACGGATTTATAATCGAGCATCGACACAATCTTTGTTCAAAACGCCTTTTACGTCAAAAACAACTTGTTTGTCTGATTTGACAAGATGCAGCTTCTTGAAATCTTGATGAGCTACTGCCAAAATCACTGCTGCATAGTCTCCAAGATCAGGAAGAGAATTAGAAATTGTAATCTTGTATTCGTGTTTTACCTCCGCTGGATTTGCCCATGGATCATAAACATCCACATTAATATCGAAGCTCTTCAGCTCATGGTAGATGTCAATAACTCGGGTATTACGTACATCAGGACAATCTTCCTTGAATGTAAATCCTAGAATAAGCAACTTGGCATCAATCACCTTTAAATCTTTACGCATCATCCATTTTATGGTTTCCTGGGCCACATGCTTGCCAATAGAATCATTGAGGCGACGACCTGCCAAAATGATTTCTGGGTGATATCCTGCCTCCTGTGCTTTCTGTGCTAGATAATAAGGATCAACACCAATACAATGCCCCCCTACCAATCCTGGTTTAAATTTCAAGAAATTCCATTTGGTTCCAGCAGCCTCTAACACCTCATGCGTATCAATGCCCAATAAATTAAATATTTTAGACAATTCATTCACGAATGCGATGTTGATATCGCGCTGAGAGTTCTCAATTACCTTGGCCGCTTCTGCTACTTTGATACATGAGGCCTTGAAAGTTCCTGCTACAATCACACTCTTGTAAAGCGCATCCACATAATCGGCAATTTGGGGTGTTGAACCCGAAGTGACCTTCAAAATTTTGGTTACGGTATGTTCCTTATCGCCAGGATTGATCCGCTCTGGCGAGTAACCACAAAAGAAGTCCTCATTGTATTTCAAGCCTGAAATACGTTCTAAAACGGGCACCATCTCTTCTTCGGTAACTCCCGGATAAACCGTCGATTCATAAATCACCACATTCCCCTTCTTGAGCAAGCCCGCAATGGTTTCACTGGCCTTGATCATTGGCGTTAAAACAGGGCGGTTATGTTTGTCGGTTGGGGTGGGCACGGTAACGATGTAAATATTACAATCGGACAAAGCGCCCCCGGCTGTAGTGATGTAAAGACCAACAGCTCTTTCATCGGAATGGTTCAGAAGTACGCTTTGCAACAAATCATCTTTTACTTCAAGCGTATGATCGTGGCCTTTTTGGAGTTCTTCTACCCGTTGTACATTGATATCGAAGCCGATAACTTTGTATTTTTCGGCGAAGGCAACGGCTAGGGGAAGGCCTACGTATCCGAGGCCAATGATGGCGATTTTGGATTCTGATAATGGTTTAAGCATAGATTCTGATTTTAACGACGAAGGCACATGAAGGGGCACTAAGGGCACGAAGTATTGGTTGTTTTTAATTTTTGCTGCCATGCATAGGAGGTAGACACCATGGATGAGAAATCGTGACGCGCTTTCCAGCACAAGCTTTGTTTGACTTTTTGGGTATGGGCATACAAGCTCATGATGTCGCCCTGATGTCGAGGAAACACCAATACCGGAACCTTTGTGCTAATGGCTTGTTCAAAAGTAGCGTGCTGTTGACGTACACTTATTCCTTAATCCGCATTAATATTAATAACTCAATGGATGGCTGATTCCGGTATTGATGCCATCGCTTACCTTTTGATTGAACATAAAACCCAGAACTTCAAATCCGGCTTCAGCGGCTACCACCGCAAGGGGCAGGCCCACATAGCCCAGGCCGATAATACCGATGATTGGTTTGGAGCTGGTATTCATGGTTTATTCAATGTTAAAATTAAATGGATTATGGCAGCAATCGCTTCCACCAGGCCTTTTGGCGCTTGGGGCCTTCGTCTTCGTAATAGCCATAGCCGTAACCATAGCCGTAACCATAGCCGTAACCATAGCCGTAACCATAGCCGTAACCATAGCCGTAACCATAGCCGTAACCATAGCCGTAACCGTAACCGTA
>Ga0102917_1000311_pt1 | contig 15897 bp, 15 predicted proteins | sample Colrivmet1562A02_FD_78201 | JGI IMG/M metagenome (GOLD analysis project Ga0102917, IMG submission 78201) | Estuarine microbial communities from the Columbia River estuary - metaG 1562A-02 | ecosystem: Environmental > Aquatic > Marine > Intertidal zone > Estuary | place: USA: Columbia River...
AGTAATAGTTGCTTTCTTAATACAACCAATTTGGCCAGCAGAGGTACAAAAGCCCCATACACCAGTTGGTGGGCGAAGGTTTGCTGCATGTGCAGTGTTGCTGGTGGTGACGATGCTCAATAAGAAAACACCAGCGAGACTGATTTTCTTCATATGGTCATGTTAAACAGATTTGAACATTTGATTAGCGTTGTGAAGAAAATGAACAAATAACTTGAAACAAGTGCTACAACGATTAGTTGAGGATCCGAACGACCCATGCATTGACTTTGAGAAACCCTGCTAGATAGAAAAATGCTCTAAGTTTAAAACATGAAATTATCCCGTGATTTTCAACGCCCTTTGAGGTACATCGTAGATCAACTCATGCCGCCAATTTTGCGTGATAGCCGGATCTTTAAAGTTGCTCTCAAGATAATTTTCAAGAATGATTCAAATACGGTTTGGAAATTCCGCCAAGACTTTCCCACAATGACCAATGAAGAAGTTAAGGAAATTTATGGCAAACTCTCACAGCATGCCTTAAAAGTGAGTACTGACATCAATAGCCGATGCTTAAGAAAAATTAACGAGGAAATAGCCGGTAAGTCTGTTTTAGATGCAGGTTGTGGCACAGGAAAACTAGCTGAATTGAAAAGCTACGCCGAATATGTTGGCGTAGATTTCGTCAAACATGAATTATGGAGTTCATTGCAGACGGAATCTACTTCATTTCACGAAATGTCGGTTGAGAACATAGCTTTTGCAGATGACAGTTTTGATCTTGTCATTTGCGCCCATGTTTTGGAGCATGTAAGAAATCCAATAAATGTGTTATTAGAGATAAAACGACTCACAAAGTCCGAAGCGATCCTAATATTGCCTCGTGAGAGAAGCTATAGGGCGGGTTTCAATCTTCATGTAAACCATTTTCAATACCAATGGGAGGTTGAACGTCTACTTAACTCAGTTCCAAATACGAACTCAGCAGTGGAATTGATTGACGGGGACTTCTATTGCAAAATGATATTTGATAAGTAAATGTCTTTATTGCAAAATCAAATTAGTGACTGAGACAATTTTATCTAGGTCCGATTCGGACAAATACTGGTGTACTGGCAGTGACACGCACTGCTTGCTAATTCTTTCCGCTACCGGATAGTTCTCAATTTTCACTCGAGGGTTATTTCTGAAGCATTCATAATCAAAGACCAACTTTGGATAATACGAGCCGCACCCAATTTCATTTTCCAGCATTTTTTCAATGAACTGATTTCTATCAACACGTGCATCTTCGTCAAGAAGTATCGTGAATTGATGCCATACGTGTTTGCGGTCAGCCATCTGTTTCGGTAATTTCACGCCTTGTATATTCGCGAGGCCTTCTTGAAGTCGGGAGGCATTAGATGCTCTTTGTTCTGCAATCCTATTAACTTTACTAATCTGCGGAATAGCAATTGCGGCCTGTAGATCAGTCATCCGGTAGTTATGACCTGGAATCACGTAGTTGTATCGTTCCCGCATTCCTTGATTCCGCAGTATTCTCAAATACTCGGCGATGGAAGCATCATTAGTAGTGATGATTCCACCTTCACCAGAAGTGATATTTTTTGTCGCGTATAGTGAAAAGGTTCCAATATCAAAAGAACCGGCCATTTGACTACAAATTGATGCTCCGTGAGCTTGAGCCGCATCCTCGACAATTCGCAAACCTTTTGATTTCGCCAAACTCGATATTTCAATCATGTTGGCTGTTTGGCCATAGAGGTCTACGGGCATTAGAACACGAGTATTGGAATTGCAGTTTTCAGAAAGCGTTGACGCAGATACACAAAAATCATCTTCTGAGATATCAGCAAATCGAACAGTAGCCCCCGCCTCGAGAACGGCGTTTAGCGTCGCTACAAATGTAAATGGAGAAGTGACCACTTCATCTTGTACTCCAAGATGTAACGATTCGATTGCGGCAACGAGCGCGGTTGTTCCGTTATTTACTGCAATGGCATGGTCTACTTGGTGTAGAGCAGCGAAATCTCTTTCCAGTTGGGCGACCATTGGGCCCTGAGCAAGATTCCCTGATCTTAAGACCTGCAATACAAGTTCTTCTGAGTCTTTAACGTCGACAATCGTGATGGGGATCATTGAAGAAATATATCTTAAAGACAATCTAATGACATGTATAGATAAAGCGCACTAGGGAGAATATAGTTGACAAGTGGTATTAAAAATAGGCGTTATCGGAGCAGGCTCAATGGGTGCACTTCACGCCCGTGTTGTGGCAACTAATCCACGAACAGAGCTTACGTGGATTTGCGATGTTAATAATTCAGTGGCTGATGTTGTGGCTAGCCGCTTTGGGTGTAAGGCAATTTCTCTACCTGAATTTGATGTTGATGGAATCATCGTTGCGGTCTCCACACAATTCCACTTTGCCATCGGATTAGAAATTTTAAAAAATGGAATTCCATTATTGATGGAGAAGCCATTAACAGATGATCTTAAGACAACAAAAGAACTTATAGAGGCGTCGAAGAAGTACAACGTTCCCCTTATTTGTGGTTTACTTGAAAGATTCAATCCAGCAGTCAGAACTGCTTTAGAGATAGTGAAGAATCCTATTTACTTTAAATCCATTCGACATTCGCCGATGACGCCGCGAATTCAGACAGGAGTTGCTGGAGATCTTCTGATACATGACGTTGATCTAGCTTTAAAGTTATTTGGTGAAATGCCCACTAAGTGCTTAGGCATGAAAGACAGCGACAAACTTGGAGTCGAAGACATCGCAGAAGGGTTGCTGCAATTTTCGAACAATCGAATGGCTTCTGTATCCGCATCTAGAAGGTCGCAGCGAAAAGTTAGGGCGATTTCAATAGCAGAACCAAATCGTTTAATTGAGGTTGACTTGTTACGCCAAGATGTAACGATCTACCAAAACGTAGGAGAAACGGCGTCTGATGCTGAGGTTGGCTACAAGCAGTTAACCACGATTGACATACCAGCTCTTCGGTTTCAGGGAGAACCTTTGATGATGCAGCTAGAGCATTTCGCGGATCTGATTGAAAATAAGGTTGATGCAGGCTCAGAACTAAATTCCATGCTGCAAGCTCACGAAGTTATTGAAATGATTGCTGGTTGATAATTTTATTGATACAGAGGTTGAGCAAAATTCTGATGATGACCTTGAGCTTTTGTTTCGTATGAGAAAATTCAAGAGTCTTGTGACGGCACCATGAACAAACCTAAAAAATATTTTCGAAATGATGTACATCTGACTCCAACGACGCTGATGTTTTTATTCATACTCATTGTGAGTTTGATGTATGCATTCACGCAACCGATTTATGGTGTTTCAGATGAGCCGGCTCATGTAGTTAAAGCAGTAGCTTCTGGACGCGGAGAATTCGTAGGACCGAACGTAATTGGCCAGTTTGGTTACTCTGCAACTGAATATCAGATTCCTGCCGCATACGATTCAATATGGAATTTTGTTTGCTACAACGGAGATGTAAACGCAACCCCAAAATGCAGTGAGCAATTAACAAATGATCGAAAGTTAGTACCGGTTTCAACGACTGCAGGAAATTATCCACCTCTCTACTACATAACTGTTGGCTGGATTGGGAATGTTTTTGTCGGTCCTTGGGGCATCTATCTAATGCGAATTGCAACGTCATTCATCGTTGCATTGCTTTTGGTACTTTCATTTAAGCAATCACTGAAGTTTTTATCTAGATCAAGAGCGATTACTGCATCCATGATTGCATTCACACCCGCCGTTGCTGCATTTGCGGGAACAGTAAACCCATTTTCGGTTGAAGTCGCCGCAGCAACTTTATTCTGGACAACATCTATCTCGATTTTTGTTCGTAAAGAAGGAAAGAAGTTTTTAAAAAGCGATTATTTGCTCATAATTTCGGGAGTATTGCTTGCTTTAATACGTCCTGTCTCATTCTTTTGGATTGCCATAATTGAATTATTCTTACTTTTCTTCTTTTACGAACCAACGCGAGCGAAAAGAAAATCCAATAGCAAAACAACTCAACTGGCTGTAGCAGCTGCAGTTTTCGTGATTTCCGTAGGGGCGAACTTCTCGAGAAATGGGATCACAGCGTTTGGAGCATCTGGACCTGCAGGAGGCAGCATGTTAGGAAATATGCGTATCTCCTATGAGAGAAGCGCTGATTACTTAAGACAATTATTTGGTTTCTTTGGTTGGACTCATTTTTATCCTCCGATATACGTTCCACTAATTTTTTGTGGAGCAGCAATCTTTGTAGGAGCAAGAATATATAACAGGTCACGGAGACAAATCGTATGTTTGCTTTTACTCGTGATATTTATTGTTTACTCTCCCACCGTGCTCGAAGGTCTCAGGGCTGCAAGCAATGGGTGGGGTTATCAAGGGCGTTATATTTTGGCAGTCGCGGTTGGTCTCCCCTTTTTATATTTTATTGATGGTATTTCATCTGAAGAAGTAAGCGGACAGAAATCAGAGTTCAAATGGCCGATAATTGCTGTCGCGATAGCTCATTTTCTAGCGATTATTCACGTTGCACATAGATTTTTTGTTGGATTAAATGGTCCCTATTTTTGGATTCAATCCACGCAATGGACAGGGTATGGCGGAGTCGCTCTCTTCTTGACGCTATTAGGTGCCGCAGCACTAGTAGTCATTCTCTTGGTGCGAATGCACTCACCTCTTAGCGGTGCTGAAGATAGCAGAACCAGTAAACAAAGTTTGTAGCGATACTCGAACCGTAAGTATTTGAAAAATCATTACTGTTCTGAGTTAAACACAACTAGATAACCAATTATACCACCGTTTAGAAATGTTAAAAGTCTGTCTACGGACGAGAGACTGATAGATCAAAAACATCGAATACAAGAAGTTACTTTCATATCTCAATTTATTGATAGCAATGGTATTCACTATTTTCAGGGGAGGGCGTGGTGCCGTATTACTCATAGCTTCAATCCACAAACGAGTGTCTTTTAAATTTTGGAGTCCTGTATTTTGGAATATTGATGAGAGCTCCTCCAAGGATCTCTACCAGTAGATTTATAGTCAATGGAATCCAAGAGATTTGAAGACTATGTGTTCAATATTGAATTCATGAATAAAGGTGGCACTCACGTATTCCACAACTTTGGAAAATTGACTATGAGAGGCGTGCATTTCCACACCTCGGATTTCTCCGTAAACGTAATGGCATTTGTACACCCCGCCCGGAGATATCGCATCAACCGAAAACAGAATCAAACCTGTGTATTGTTTGCAATAACAATTGATAAATTTATAGATTTTCTATAGGAGACCAAAACTTAACGTGGCAAAAAACTATCTCTCCGATTTCATCACGCTTGCTGCAATTAGCGGCGCGGTGATTACCCCTGAACAGACAATCACTAAGGCGACAGAGATTGGATTTGTCTGGTCTCCTGGCGAAGCACTTTTAACTTTTGCAACGTCTGCGGAATTTGTAAACGAAGCTGCCTCCAAGGCTAATGTCGCAGCAATTCTGGTTGACTCGGACGTTGTGCTCAACAATATGGAGCGGTCGCCGGTACCTGAAATTTTTGTAGTAAAAAATGCTCGACTCAATTTTTTTAGGCTGCATAATTCACTTAGATCAAATATGAAATTTGCTAAAACGCTAATAGATCCATCTGCTGAGATACACCCCACGGCATTAATCAGTGAGAGTGGAGTCGAAATAGGTGCTAATTGTGTTGTGGAGCCCGGCGTGACGATTCAGCCAGGCACCTTTATTGGAGCGAATTCAATTATTCGCGCCGGTTCGCATATTGGGAGTGATGCTCTGGACATTAAGGAAGACGAGCATGGGAATCCCTTAATGACAGATCACCTGGGAGGCGTTCAGATAGGGGAAAATGTTGAAATCGGCCACAACTCTGTTGTTGACAGATCTATATTTCGCCAAACTGCCACGACTATTGGGGAATATACGAAAATTGGTTGTCTCTCGAACATTTCACACGGCGTACAAATAGGAGCACGCAACAAGATTGCTGCAGGTGTAAAAATCTGCGGTAGCACTACTATCGGCGAAGATAATTGGATTGGGCCTGGAGCAATTGTGTCGAACTTGTTGTCAGTTGGATCGCGAAACTACATAGCATTAGGCTCAAATGTTCTCACTGATCTTGAAAATGACTGGAAAGTCGTTGGAATTCGAATTTTCAAGGATCGTAAACTCTTCTAGTGGAATAGGGCACTTGAAGCGGAGCTCGATAGTCACTGCACCGATGCTGAAGTAAAAGTAGGATTAAAGGCAAATAGGCTCAGGTTTTAGTCGGGCACGGAGGATAAACGTTGATGGAAAACAAGAAGATTTATGACGACTTATTTTTAGAATGCTTTGGAGTAGAGGCATCTCAACTGAATGCAGAACTTACTTACCAAAGTGTTGATTCTTGGGACTCTGTGGGACACATGGCTCTTGTAGCGATGATTGAAGATGCATTTGGCATCATGCTCGAGATGGATGACATCATTGATTTTGGGTCTTACACAATTGGCATATCAATTTTAGAGAAGTATGACATTGAAATACCGTTAGGGAAATAAACGCCCTTGAGGTTATTTGACAACCTTGAAGAATTTAGTAGCCGAGTAGCTCTAATAGAGGACGGGAGCGAATCACTGAGCTACTCCGATCTGGCAAAACAATCGACGATCTTTTCCTCTCATATAAAACAAAGAAGCTTAATAATCTGTCTTTGTTCAAACACCATTGAGTCGGTAATCGGTTATGTGGGCACTGTTCGGGCGCATCATGTCGGGATAATGCTTAGTGCAAAAATTGATTCTTTAAAGTTCGCAAATCTAATTGAACAGTTCCATCCAAACTACATTTGGCTTCCGACGACTTTCCAAGCCAATATTCCTCATCAAGTTGTTTACACACATGGTCGCTACCACTTGATACAGATCAGTTCGGAACTACATGAATTGCATACAGATTTGTCACTCTTGTTGGGCACGTCTGGTTCAACTGGCAATCCCATGATGGTCCGGCAATCAAATGAGAATTTGATAAGCAATGCTATTTCTATATGCCAGTCGTTAAAACTGAATGATCTAGATCGCGCAATAACAACTCTTCCAATGAATTACACATATGGACTTTCCATCGTTAACTCTCAATTACATTGCGGAGGCAGCATTGTTATGAGTGAGGCGACAATGATGGATCGGCTTTTCTGGGATCAAGTCAGAGATAGCGGATTAACTTATTTTGGCGGAGTTCCCTACACGTATGAGATGTTAAATCGAATAGGAATCAGGCGGTTAAAAGGAACTTCAATAAGAATGTTGACTCAAGCTGGAGGAAAATTATCCAGTGAAATTGCAACACAATTAGCAACTTCTTGTAAAGACCTAGGAATTTTATTTTACATAATGTACGGGCAAACCGAAGCTACTGCTCGAATGAGCGTTCTACCATCGGAAAGTGTGTTGCTTCATCCGTCAAGTATTGGTGTTCCAATTCCAGGTGGAGCATTTCGAGTCGTGGATCTTGATGATGAGCACGAATTAAACACAGGTGAAGTCGGCGAGCTCCAATATCGTGGCCCAAATGTCATGATGGGTTATGCGAGCAACTACTCAGATCTAGCTAGAGCTGATGACTGTAATGGTGTGCTACGCACAGGAGATTTAGCCAGAGTTGACGAGGATGGTTTTTATTACATTGTCGGTCGACGAAAGAGATTCATCAAACTTTTAGGAAATCGTGTGAATCTTGACGATGTTGACAAGTTTTTAGCAAGCAATGGATATGAAACTGCCTCTACGGGATCTGATGACTATTTGTTAGTCAATGTAGTTTCACCCGGGTCTCACGAAATAATTATTGATCTAGTAAGTAGGTTTATCTCGATACATAAAAGTGTCATTAAAATCCGAGAACTAAAAGAAATTCCTCGAAATGAATCAGGAAAGGTTCTCTACAGTGAGATAAGAGAAGAGTTTGGTAATGGAGAAAATTGATGCTCTTGTGGACACCGTGACACTATTTTTGAAACGGGAACCTTTCTCAATATCATGGTTAGAGAAAGATGGTGAGTTTCTTAATCTTGTCAATTCATTAACCGAGCATCATTTAGAAAAGTGTCAGTTATATAGGAACATAGTAAGACCATTGTTCCCTGCTGTAGAAAATCCAAAATCGCTTTACGATGTTCCGTTTATACCTGTCAGGCTTTTTAAATCAATAGAACTAAAAAGTGTCGGAAACTCAGAGGTGTTTAGAACGATGACCTCATCTGGAACAACTGGAGACTCTGTATCCCAGATTTCTCTTGACAAAGAAACATCTCAGGTACAAACCCGCGCTCTATCTCAGATTATGAGTTCCGTGATAGGGAAAACCCGAATGCCGATGCTGATTCTTGATTCAACTGCAGTCATCAAAGATCGTGCAATGTTCTCTGCTCGAGGAGCTGGAATCCGCGGCTTTTCAATGTTTGGCAAAGACGTTGAATATGCCCTGGATGAAAGCATGGAATTGCGTATCCAAGAAATTAGGGACTTTTTAAATCGCCATGATGGAGAGAGAATTTTGCTATTCGGCTTTACATTCATGATTTGGCAACATGTTTGCGAAGAGTTACGGATTGCGAATCTAAGTTTACCAATACACAATGGTGTTCTTTTCCATGGTGGTGGATGGAAGAAATTAGCTTCTCAGAACATTAAGAACGATTCTTTCAAAGAATTAATCAAGTCGACCCTGGGAATTAAGTCCGTTATCAATTATTACGGAATGGTTGAGCAGACAGGGTCAATATTTATTGAATGCGAGTACGGGTATTTGCATTCACCTAGTTACTCCGAAGTGATTGTTCGCAATCCAATATCGCTACTACCGTCAGAAGTCGGACAAGAGGGTGTAGTCCAAGTGATATCGGTCTTGCCTATGAGCTATCCAGGGCACTCAATATTGACAGAAGACTTGGGCACAGTGATGGGAAGAGATGACTGTAAATGCGGGCGCACCGGTCAGTATTTTGTGATAAGTGGACGAATTAAAGACGCAGAAGTTCGGGGATGCAGTGACACCTATGGGGCATGAAATCCATAAGAACTTGCAACTAGTGGTTGGTGATTTAACAGCAACCATTGGCGGAAATCCATGGAAGCCTTTTGATAATAGAACAGTTGCATTTCTTTCTGATGTTTCAAAATTTTTATTGATCGATTCAAATTCCAGGAAACTACCAGATCTAGTTTCTTTTGCTTATTGGTGCCGGCTATCAAATATTGATCAACTGAAAAAGAAGAGTGGTGAAATAGATGCACTGATAGGGCGAGGAACAGTTTTTCATATTCCACCTACGAATGTCCCTTTGAATTTTGCGTACTCGCTTGTTACGGGTTTACTGGCTGGGAACACCAACATTGTTAGAGTTCCAAATTTAGAATCTATTGAAGTTCAGCAAGTGATTCATGCGTTGAAGTCAATTCTTTTGAAATCAGAACATTCAGAATTAATGGACCGTGTCTGTATTGTCCGCTATGGACATATAGATGAAATCACACAGTATTTTTCTGAACACACTAATGCTCGAGTCATTTGGGGTGGAGATAGTGCAGTTCGTCATATTAGAAGTGTTCCCACTAACCCACGTTCAATAGATATTTCATTTGCTGATCGAATTTCAATTGCACTAATTAAGTCATCTGCTGTAAATGGTGCTTCAGATAATGAGTTAATTAAGATCGCTGAACATTTTTATGTAGATGGCTATACCTTCAATCAAAATGCATGCTCTTCTCCAAGACTTGTTGTGTGGGATGGGACTGAAGTTGAGAATAAGTTAGCTGCTTCATTGTTTTGGAAAGCCGTGTCCAGGGTTGCTCTTACAAGAGCGGAAGTTGAACCAGTTCATGTCATGAATAGGTTGGTTGAAACATGCGAGAATCTCTCGAAGAACAAAAATATTAAGAGTGTTGATGGTTTATTTGAGGCAGCTGTCAGACTTGAATTGATAGACGAGACGCTTTGGGAAGAAACCTCTTCGTTAAGATTTGGAACCTTTACTCAAAGAAGTATCTCCAAAATTCAAGAAGTTAAAGACATATTGAATCAAAGGGTCCAGACAATTAGTTATTTTGGTTATTCAAAACTGGAATTTGAAGTTCCTGAAATAAAGATGATTCTTCAGAGCGTCGACCGAGTGGTCCCTTTTGGACAAGCACTTACTTTTGAGCTCATTTGGGATGGTTACGACCTCATTCGCTGCTTGTCTCGGCGTGTAGTGATACGTTGATATGTCATCGCAACCTAAGGACTCATAGGAGAGTTAATGTCTGAAGGATTCAGTTTAAACAGCATTGAATTGCAGGAATATCAACCAAACCGCTATCCATTCCTCATGATTGATGTTGTTGATTGGGTAATACCAGGTAAATCTGCATGTGGATATAAAAACTTAACAATGAATGAATGGTATTTTCCGCAGCATTTTCCGGGGCATCCAAATATGCCCGGAGCCTTGCAGTTGGAAGCTTTAGCGCAGATGCTAACTGTGGCTGTAACTACTCAGCCTGGGTTGAAGGGAAAAGTAACATTTGCGATTTCGCATACTGTGCGATTTCGTAAAGAAGTAATTCCCGGCGATAAATTTGAGATAGAGACCGAAATTTTGTCGTGGCGACGAGGAATTTGCCGCGGCCGGGGAATTGGACGAACTAACGGTGACATTGCATGTGAGGCTGACATGACGATCGCCGTTCCTGACGTGTTGGACCAATTTTTACCAAAATCAAAGTCATAAGAATTTAAGTATTCTCGTGGACGCAGATGTCATCATTGTCGGAGCTGGAGCAGCGGGGGCTGCAGTTGCTTGGAGACTAAGCAATACAAAACTGAAAGTATTGTGCATCGAACAGGGGGAATTTCAGCTGCCTTCTGACTATCCATCGACACGATCAAAGTGGGAATTGGAGAAATTTGGACGATTTAGTCCGTTTCCAAATATACGGATGAATGCATTTGACTATCCCATAAACGATGAAGGTTCCCCGATCGCCATTGCTAACTTCAACGGAGTGGGTGGTAGCACCATCTTGTATTCCGGTCACTTCCCACGAATGCACCCATCAGATTTTAGAACTAAGACTCTAGATGGGGTAGGTGACGATTGGCCCATTAACTACGGTGATTTAGAACCTTTTTTCGCATTAAATGATCGGATGATGGGAGTCTCTGGTTTAGAGGGTGATCCCGCCTATCCATTAATTGAGGGATTACTACCCCCAGTACCAATGGGAAAAGTGGGTGAAAAACTGGCTGAAGGTTTCAACAACCTTGGTTGGCATTGGTGGCCATCCTATGCAGCGATTGTTACGAAAAATACCGGGCAACGAAATGCATGTATCAATCTTGGCCCGTGTAATACCGGATGTGCGCAATCAGCAAAATCAAGTGTAGATGTATCGTACTGGCCCACGGCCTTGGCCAATGGTGTGGAGTTGCGCACTCGTACACGCGTCAGCCAGCTCATAGAGGGTGCAGACGGCGAAATTGTTGGTGTGGAAGTTGTAAGTCAATCTGGTGAGGTATGTGTTCTTCGGAGCCGTGCCGTTGTTCTTGCATGTAACGGTGTGGGTACACCTCGGATTCTTTTAAATTCCATTTCAAGAAAAACAAAACGAGGAATGGGAAACAGTAGTGACCTAGTTGGGCGAAATTTGATGCTCCACCCTCTCGGATATGTTGAAGGAGTATTCGAAGAAAACCTCGAATCAAATCTTGGGCCACAAGGTTGCTGCATTGCTAGTCACGAATTTTACGAGACTGATGATCAGCGAGATTTTAAGCGAGGGTACTCCATGCAGGTATTACGAGGACCTGGACCACTTGAGACGGCATTGTCGGGTAATTTGCGAAGAGAGATATCCTGGGGGTCAAATCATCATTCTGATTTTGAAAAAAGATTCGGGCGAATTGCAAGTATGTCTACGATTCTTGAAGATTTGCCCCACCCTGACAACCGGGTGACTTTAGACGAAGGTTTAAGAGATCAATCTGGAATCCCCGCTCCACGGATTTCCTACGAATTAAAGATAAACACAAAGAGGATGATGTCGCATGCGCTCAATAAGGGTCGAGAACTTATGCATGCAGCAGGTGCTAGAAAGTCTTATGCATTTGGTCCTGTAAGGGAGACAGGTTGGCATCTAATGGGAACTGCACGAATGGGGGATGACCCAAGTAGTTCTGTTGTGAATAAGTTTGGACGGAGTCATGATGTACCGAATCTTTACATAGCCGATTCAAGTGTTTTTGTCACTTCAGGTGCTGTAAATCCAACTTCAACACTCCAAGCTGTCGCGCTATGGATAGCTGAGGGCATTGCTAAAGATCTTGATTCACGGGGTAGATAAGTGATGCCTGATCAAAATTTAGAAGCTTTGATTAATCTGATGATTCCAGGGGATTCTCGCCTTAATTTACCGAGTGGGTCTTATGTCGACCTTGACGTGATTCTGCAAATGGAGAATAAATGGGAAACAGCAATTTTGTTAGCGGAACAGTTCGCTGAGATAGTTCATGGAAAATTAAACAAAACTTTAATACAACTAACAGTTGAAGAATTTGATGAAATTTGCCGCAGTTTCCGAACCCAAATTGACCCAATTTTAAAAGCAATTGGACCTTCATTATTGAAGGCTTATTACACCAACCCTAAGGTCCAAGATGCTCTAGGTATTGGGAAGGACCCACCATTTCCCAGTGGCCGTAATGTTTACACTGGAAATATAGAGTTATTAGAGCCCGTTTATAACCGAGGATTGGTTTATCGGAATATCCATGGATGATTTACTTAACCTACAGGGGAAAACCGCCCTGATCACAGGTGCTTCACGTGGCATTGGACTTGAAATTGTTCGACAATTTTCGAGACACGGAGCATACGTTATTGCGGGAGTGCGTGAGATCAATGAGAACCTAACAAAGGTATTATCCGAGATGGCTCAACAGTATGGGAACAAGATAACCCCAGAAATTGTAGATCTCTCAAACGCAGACACTGCTAGTGACTGCGCCAGAAGAATTGCTACGCAGTATGAGATAGATGTTTTGGTAAACAATGCTGGGATTGCTTCTGGGTCACTTTTTCAAATGACGCGTTTAAGCGAATTCCGAGAAGTATTTGAAGTCAACTTTTTTTCCACCGCAACATTTTCGCAGTTTATATCGCGGAAAATGGTTCGAAATGGTGGAGGCTCAATTATAAATATTGGATCAACCGCTGGATTAAATGGAGACACGGGAACCGCAGCGTATGGAGCAAGCAAAGCAGCTTTAATGTACCTAACGCGTGTGATGTCTGCGGAACTAGGGACCCATAAAATTAGGGTGAATGCAGTTGCGCCGTCAATTACTTCAACAGAAATGTATTTTCAAATGTCTGAAGATTCACGAAATGCAATTATCAATAGCGGTGCATTAAAACGTGCGGTTCTGCCAAGCGAAGTAGCAGATGCTGTAGTTTTCCTAGCTTCCGATGCATCAAGCATGATTACAGGCCAAATTTTGCGTATTGACGGAGGACAACGTGGGCGCTGAAAAAATCGATGATATCCAAATTGAGATGATGGCATTAAGAATGAGAAAACGAATTCTTGACATGAGTCTTCGTTGTGAAGGGCCAACTCACTTGGGAGGTGGATTGTCTCTCGTGGAGATTATGGCAGTTTTGTATGGATCAGTTATGAATTTTCAGATCGAGAATCCGAGATGGGCGGATCGAGATCGATGCATTTTAAGCAAGGGTCATGGAGTACTGGGCCTCTACACCGCATTGGCCGAGGTGGGGTTTATTGAAGAAGAAGATTTTCAATCCTTTAAGCAGAACGATAGTCATTTAATTTCTCATCCGGTAATGAATCTTGACCTTGGAATTGAATCTTCAAACGGAAGTCTAGGACAGGGACTTTCTATGGCTGTAGGACTTGCTTGGGCAGCCAGGCGGAATTCAAAAAATCACTCTATTTATGTAGTGATGGGAGACGGAGAATGCAACGAAGGGTCAGTTTGGGAAGCAGCAATGTCTGCGTCTCAATTGAAATTAGGAAATATAGTTTCTGTTATCGACCATAACGGACTTCAAAGCGATGGCTCGACGGAAGAAATTATCTCAACAAGTCAACTTTCTGATAAGTGGCGAAGTTTTGGTTGGAAAGTACATGAGGTGGACGGACATGAAATATCTGCACTTCGTTCTGTTTTAGCAATGAGATCTGACACGCAACCGACGTGTGTCGTTGCGCGAACAATCAAGGGTAAGGGCATTGACTTCATGGAGGACAATAACGAGTGGCACCATAATCGATTGACACAAACCATGTATGAACGTGCAGTTTTATCCTTGACTGGCAGCAACTGATGCTTGAGTTAACAGCAACAACATCTAAACAATGGTCAAGAATTGGTTCTCGTGGAATGTATGGCCAAGCCATCCTAGACCTTGCTGGAAGTTGTCCCGAATTGGTGGTCCTTTCTGCCGACTTAGGAAACTCATCAGGGCTCGATCGATTTAAGAAGTCTTATCCAGATCAGTTTATAAATGTGGGTATCGCAGAGCAGAACCTCATTGGAGTTGCTGCCGGAATAGCAAAAGAGGGTTTCACAGTCTTTGCCTCGTCCTTTGCACCTTTTATTGCCATGCGCGCAAGTGAACAAGTTCGTATGAACATGGGCTACATGAATTTAAATGTAAAAGCTGTAGGAATAGGTAGTGGCTTGGTTATGGGTTTCCTCGGAAATTCTCATTTTGGAATTGAAGATGTTGCAGTTATGCGGGCAATTCCCAACATGACCGTGGTTTGCCCTGCCGACTGTGGAGAAATTGTAAAGGTTGTACAAGCTGCTGCCGAATATGACGGGCCGATGTATATTCGTCTCACTGGCGGCCCGAATTGTCCGATCGTCTATACGGATAATTACGAGTTTGAAATAGGGCGAGCAATTGAGTTGAAAGTTGGGTCGGAAGTCGCTGTTATCGCTAATGGTTCGATGGTCGCACCGTCAATTGCAGCAGCTGACTTGCTTACTCAACATGGAGTGTCCGTGGGAGTTTTTAACTTTCACACAGTAAAACCATTAGATGAGCAGATGCTTACGTCAATCAGTAAGGCATATGGATTGATAGTGACCGTAGAGGAACACAGCATTATTGGTGGGTTAGGAAGTGCGGTTGCAGAATTTGTTTCGGCATTAGATAAACCAAACCGAGTTGTGAGACTAGGGCACCCAGATTATTTTGGTAAAACTGGTGAATATGAATTTCTCTTGCAGCGGTACGGTTTAACAGCTGATGGCATTGTTGATTCGGTGCTCACGGAAATCAACAAATAAAACTCGAATTTCTGGAAAGTCTCAAATGAAAATATTAGTTTTTGCACCATTTTTTCCTCCAGATCCAACCGGATCTTCTGTATTCGCAGGGCAACAAGTACAAGAGTTGGTCCAAAGAGGAAATGAGGTCTACGTAATAACAAACCAGCCAGATCAAAATGCGCCAGGTATGGAAACTCTCGATGAGTCAGAACCGATGTTTGGGACAAGAGCAGTTACAAGACTTCGGAGCGGACGCATTAATTTAGGGAAGATTACTTGGAATTACGGAATTCCGGTTTCAGTGTTCGGGTTTTTGCGTCGCTCTGTTCTGTCAGAAATACGTAAGTTCAATGCTGATGCGGTCATCGTGCACTCGACTCTATTCGACTTAAGTTTGCTTGGAATTGTGTGGGCTCGCCGACATGGAAAAAAAGTGATCATCGTGAGCCATACTGCACTCTGGCATGACGTTTTCATTGTGAATTTTCTCATGAAATGTTATGGAAAACTGGTCCTTGGTCCACTAATTCGGTATTCGCGA
>Ga0102917_1000325_pt1 | contig 15502 bp, 7 predicted proteins | sample Colrivmet1562A02_FD_78201 | JGI IMG/M metagenome (GOLD analysis project Ga0102917, IMG submission 78201) | Estuarine microbial communities from the Columbia River estuary - metaG 1562A-02 | ecosystem: Environmental > Aquatic > Marine > Intertidal zone > Estuary | place: USA: Columbia River...
AAGCGCCACTCGAGGTACGAAAACGCACCCGGTTGCGGTGCGGTCGCCAACGACGCAGACGCAGTAGTTGGAGTTGAAGCTACGTTCGTACATGTTGGATTACACAGCTGCAGTGTCCCAGTTGGGAGATTACTCACAACAACTGAGATGTTCTGCGACTGGTTGTCCTGGAAATATGTCCGAAACGAGAGCGTCGTACCAGTGGCGGTGCTAAACGCGTAAGGCCACAAGGAGGTGGTTGCGAACGATCCACCTGACGTAACACTCACCATTGCTGGGGCAGATGGGCCTGGAGAGTTGCACAGCGTACCTGCTGCACACGAGACCTCTGCTGATTGGGCGCTCCCGGACTTAAGCCACGAAGGAGCGCACACGTTGTCTATTGTCGGACAGAGCGCTGACGACCTGGGAGATGCGAAAGTTGGTTGCAGTAAGTATCCAGAAGCCGGTAAGGCGGAAGCATCTTGCGAGGTGTTAAACAAAAGAACCGCTGAGAGCGTTCCTCCAGATGGTATGCGTAAAGTAGCTGGCAGCGAGAGAGATGGAGTGGTGCTAGACGGAAACAGCAGGGTGCTTGGACGTCCCCATGTCCAACTAGAACAAGCCGGGACGCTTCCTGCAGCTACCCATGCAGAGCCGTTGAAAATCTGCATGTCCGGTACAGTTGGGCAGACCGTAGCGCCTGGTTTATCTGCGTACAGCGTGATTGGTGTGTCAGTAGGTAGCGGAGTCACAACCGACGTTGCGGGGTCGGTGTAGCTAGATAAAGTGATGCGGGCTCCCGAGTCACTCGAGTTGCAGGCTGGCACAATTTTCTCATCTGGATCATTAAACTTCAGCCACACGCACACTGACGACGCTTGCGGCGGTGAGTCAGAAGTGACGTGGCGTAGACTTGTGCTGTTAGTGGCGTCAATGGTTAAACTCAACGTACCAGTCTTATAGACGCGCAGTTCCACGTTACTAGCTCGAGTATCGTTCAGTATCACATTTGTACTAGAGACAGCTGACTGGTGACTCATAGACTCGGTGAACACATTAGATAATCCGACCCTACAAGGAGCTGCGTTAGTGCAGGCAGTGAGCGGTGCGCGAAGCATCACGGTGTTTTTGCCTGCAGGGCGAACTGCAGCGACTGGTGTTGTGTAGGACGGACCTTGAAAGAGCATGACTGGTGTGCTAAGATCCTCGTAGTTTCCCGTCAAAGCCACACGTACGAGACCGTAGGTTTGACGAAAGCCTGCAGACGGGGCTTGGACTTTTAATGTCCGTGTTGCGATAGTGCCATTTGAACGGGTGGCGGTGAGCGTGACTGTCACATAGTCGGCTGCATCTAACGGACCAGTGCCGTCTCCAGCAGAGTCGGGACCTGGTGTCAGTAAGTAAGAGACGGTAACTTCTTGACCCGCAGACTGGATGCAGGAACGAGAGAGCGAGCCAGTCGAGATCGCGTCCCCTTCGCAGAGGTCTGGGGGCGTGAATCTGTCTGCTAGAAGAGTCTCAAACGAGTTTGACGAAACCTGATCTAACAAGGATCCGAGCCTCTGGTCAATCGAAACTGCACCGCGCAGAGCGGCCCTAGAGGACAGAACTGTTGCCGTAGTACCTGCCAGGAGCGTCACAACGAACACAAACATGGTGGTTGCCGCGATGACCTCTATGAGAGTGTAGGCGCGTCGAGGCTTTCCGCGCGTCACAGATCTCATTAGAAGGCTCATAAGTACAGCATCGGCCTTGAATCGAGCTGGACGTTCGGTGCTGGGCGTACTTTGACCCGGTACGCACATTGATAAGGGTGCGTTCCTTCTTAAGACAGAGACCTAGGGCTGTTGCCGTGCTCATCACGGTGATGCTGGCGGCTGTCTCGTCTGCTGTGGCTTTTGCGTTAGCGAGAGCGACCGTTACTGAGTCTCAAGTTGTGTCCGCAAGACTCTCGACTGGCTCTTCTCAAAGAGACGCTCTTTCATTGCTTGGGCAGGTAGAGAGTGAGCTCAACACCGATCCAGCTGGGGTTGTGTCGCGCGTTCTTCAAGACGAGAGGTCCCGCGTGTGTTCCGCTTCAGGAACGACCGTTGTACGTGCTGCAGGAACAACCATACCGACCTCTTGTGCGAGTTGGACTTACACTGACTCTTCCGCGCAAGGTTTCTCGCGTTACGAAGTCGTGCCACCAGGTCCGACTGATGCTGCCTTAACAGTGAGAGTGCTCACTCGAAAAGGTGAGTTGGATGCCGGATACGAAGCACGCTACGTGCTTGCTGGCGGAGGACGCTGGGTTTGGGCGAGCACTGGCGCTCTTGACGCTTCTAACATTGCGTCACCAGATGGTGTGTCTATCTCTGGGAGTGCTTACTCTCTTGGTGGGGTGACGTGGGGATCGTCTTTGAGTGTTGCATCAAAAAGTGTGGTCGCTAGTGAGTCAGGATTCTCAGGTGTTTTTTCCGGCAGCGGAGTTTCCTTGTTTGGTCCTGGTCAGAACGACGTACGTCGTGTACAAGGTGGCGTTTTGCGAAGCGGCGATCTTAAAGCCTCAGTCGCTGCAGTAGAGAAAGCAGGATGCCGCGGCTCAGGCATGATCGTCCAAAACAGTTACTCCTCAGCTCTTTGTATCAAGCAAGGATCCACTCTTGTTACAACAAGTGGCTCTTCCGTTGTCGTGCCAGAAAACACTCTCTCTTACATGCTCGTGTTCAAAGCAGCAAGCATCGAGATATACACAAAAACATCCAGAGCAGACTTAGCAGAAGGCGGGGAGCTCACCTGCTCTTCTTGTGACCTTCCGGGCTTTGCTGGGACGCTGAGTGCTGCTAACAAACACCCAGGCAAGAGTACGTACTGGACGAGTGACGGCGGAACACTTGTTGGTGAGTTTTACTATCCGCGAAACGGCTCGCTCGTCTTTGACGGAGACGTCTATGTAGGTGTGTGCTCAAGTGCAGCTGATGAGTACGCAAACGGAGTGGGTTGTCAAGCGAACGGGGACGCTACAGAAGCTGGAACACTCGTGCAGAAGAACCTCACTGTCGTTGGTGACAACATTGTAGTAAACGCCCCTATTGAAGCAAAAGGAGCGTTCCAGCTTGGTTTAGCAGCACGCAATAACGTGGTGTTGCCATACTGGATCAGACCAAAGGGTTCCGTAACTAACGTTAACGCCCATCTTCTTGGCGCTGGTACTGGTACTGGCGCAAGTGTGCGAGCACTTCCATCGAACCTCTCTTACGCGGGCTCGGGTGACACAAACTGGGGGACTACGTTAAGGCTTCTTGGGTCAGTTGCTGGCGTTAACTTATCTAACGGATTCGCCGGATGGCGTTCATCAGAGCTAGAAGCTCGCACCACACTTGACGGAGGAGCTTCGCCGTGGTTTGGCGGGATAGACCCTACATGGGTACGCGTCTCGCTGAAACGCTGGTCTGGTTACGAGTCATGCGGTGCTAGAACATGTGGGACAATCACGGTACCGGTCGTTACTGTACCGCCTCCTGGAACTCCGACAGAGCTCTCTTGCTCTAGTGCTTCTAGCAGTCTGGCGTGCTCTTGGGTTGTAGGTTCTCTCGCATCGAGCGGTCCTACCACTGGGTTTGCATTAGTGGTTGATGGGGTGGATTCTTGGAGCGGGACTGCACAGAGCGCAACTGTCTCTAGTCTGACACCGAACACAGATTATGTTGTTAGCGTACGTGCGTCAGGTCCTGGCGGGAATAAATCTTCTGCTGGATCTACTAACACAACACTCGCGACCGCCCCTGCACTTGGATCTGCAACGAGCGTCACTTACTCTAGCGCTACTTTAGCTTGGCCGCTGCCAAGTGGAGACGGGACTATCTCATCGTATCTTTTGTCGTACTCAAGTGATAGCGGTGCAACATGGACAACGGACACAGTCACTTCCCCGACTAGGTCATGGACTGGATCTGGATTGTCAGCTGGGACGACTTACACAGCACGACTAGCAGTTGTCAACGCAGGCGGTCAAGGGGCGTGGGGTACAACAACAACGTTTACTACGTCCAACATCGCACCTCCTTCAACACCTGTTTGCTCTGCTGATAGCTACACCACAACCAGTCTCCGTCTCACATGGACTGCACCGTTTAACGGTAACTCTGCAATCACTCAGTACGAAGTAGCGATCTCTGCTACCGGGACAGAAGCTTGGACAACCAACACGACTAGTGCTTTAAACTACACGTTCTCAGGAACAAGCGGCTCTGGTTACGACATTCGCGTGCGTGCAACAAACGCTATCGGTTCTAGTCCTTGGTGTACATTGACAAACAGAGTGATACGCCCAGGGCCAGTCACAGCCACACTCGTAACTCAAACTTCTAGCAGCATAACTATCTCTTGGACAGCAGCTAACGGGGCTTCTTCCTACGATGTGTACAGACGCCTTGGTAGTGCATACACGCTCGTCTCTAGTGGGTCTTCTGCCCTGACTTTCCAAAACACCGGCATGACTGACTGCACGAGCGGGTATCAGTACGTTGTGTATGCAGCTGGGTACTGGGGTTACACCACTGCTTCTAACACCTTGTCTGCAGGAACTAGCTGCTCCCTACCTGGTGCTCCGACGATCTCTTCTGTAACGGCAGGGCATCTCTCTTTATCTGTAGCGTTCTCAGCACCTGCTGCTAACGGCAGTAACACTGTAACGAACTACCAGTACTCAACTAACAACGGCAGCACCTGGACAACACGGTCACCGGCTTCCACTTCCAGCCCGATCTCTATCACTGGTCTTACAAATGGCACGAGCTACCAAGTAAAGATTCGAGCTGTAAATAGCGAAGGGTCAGGAACTGCGTCAAACACCATGTCAGGAACACCACAATGGTCAGCCATGACGGCCTCTTGCACAGGATGCTCTAGCACCACTGTTGTCTCTGGCGGGCGCACCTACCAGCAGTACACTTTCACTTCTTCTGGCAGTATGACGATCACGAGTGCTGGATCTGACGCATCTGTTGATTACCTCGTTGTCGGAGGCGGCGGCGGAGGTGCGACACACGGCGGTAACGGCGGAGCTGGCGGCTCGGGCGGTCAGACTCGACACGGATCAGTCGCTGTCGGAGCTGGTGCTTACAGCGCGACAGTCGGCCAAGGAGGCTCGGGTGTAAACACCATCAACGTCCCAGGTACAACTGGTGGGTCGTCGGTGTTTGGCAGCATCACAGCAAGCGGTGGCTGCTCTGGAATTTCATATGGTTGCGGCATGTACTATGACGTCTCGTTTAACGGGGGGTCTACTTACCGTGCTGGTGGTTCATGGGTTTTCTACGGCGGTGGCGGCGGTGCTGGTGCAGGTGGAGAAGGTGCGAACGCGCCAGGTAACGAAACTGGTGGAGCTGGTGGCGTTGGACTCTCACTGTGGGGGAGTATCTACTCAGGCGGTGGCGGCGGTGGCGGCGGCGCCCAAGGCCAGACAGCAGCCGGTGGCAGCAGCGGTGGTGCAGGTCGAGGCTTTTTAGCTGGAGGTGCAGGTTCGTCTGCACCTGCAAACACGGGTAGTGGTGGCGGTGGAGGATACTCTTCAGCTGGCAACGGCGGCTCAGGAATTGTCATAGTACGCTACGCAATCACTGCTCCGTAACATTTGTACTAACTTGTGTGTTCTAGCTATGCATCTAGACAGCTAAGTAGTTAAGTAACTCGGCAGCTACGTAGTACGTGTCTTTTACTGACGGTTACATTCTCAAAAAGTGACCCAATGGCTTAAGACTCTGCGTTGAAACATGTGCTGAGACTCGCCACTGAGAATCAGAGTCTTGATGTCTAGTTAAGCGTAAGAAGCACAAAAGCCACAGCGAACTGTGGCTTTTGTGTTACTCGTGTTCTCAATACTCGCCAGACGACGAGAGACGCTATTTATGGAGTCGCGGTGCCAGAGTTGTTGACAGCAGTGTTCGTCCTGGTAAAGAATCCTCGGATGGCTGTACCAAAGAGACCAAAGACGGCTGCTGCGAGGCCAATAACGATGCCAGCGATCAAGACATACTCAAGCATCGTGGCAGCGCGAGCTGCTCTGTCTGACTTGGTGACGTAACGGTCCCGTTGAAGACGGTACCAGGTGATTGCTACTTCTAACATTTGAACCTCCAGTTGGTGTTGTATTGAGTGTCGGACCCGTACAGAGAAACTGTCCGCCTACCTTCACTGGGGTCAAGCAGGATTACCGCTAACGCTCTTTGGCCGTTCAACAGAGAAGCAAGTAGAGCACCAACGGTAGATTCAAGGAGAGCCTGAGCTCGAATGTGCCCTACTAGAGGTGTGCTAGGCGAGCTCTACAGAGAGTCGCGAACGAATCGACGCCAGAAGACGCGATGTCGATACCATTTACTTGCAAGATGTCGCCTTCTACGACAGCGTCTAGGCCCGAGGCTGGGAATGCAGCGTCTGACAGCGGGAAAGACAAAGTCCCCGGCAGAGCTCCGACGGCGACGTGCATCGTGTGCTTGTTTAACAAAGCAACTTTGCACGCTGTTTCTGAGCGAGAGACAAAGGCGCTGGCCAGGGCGGTATCAAAAGCCCGAAGAGCGCACTCACGAGGACTCCAGGCAGGTCGACAGGCGACAACGCTCAACAACTCCCCTGATGGGGCTAGAAGTGCGAGTGATCCACGGTTAGGTCCCCAGCGCAGCTTGCACTTGGACTGATCGAAGATCACGAGGTTGGCGTTCATGGCTAAAGAGTGACGTTTCCAGATGGCAGAGCACGCAGAAAACAGGCAGAATTAGCGAAAACGGCTCTATTTAGGCTTTATTCGGCCGTATGGAGTGGTTTTCCCGCCGTGAGCTGCGTTTTAGCGGCTCGTGAGCCGGTCATAGATGTTCTCTGAAGGAACATACGCTGGAACCGGGGTGAGAGTCGCCGAGTGGCGGTCCGCAGACTGCTCGCTAGTAGAGCGCGGCATTCGGTGGGTACGAAGTGACTCCAGTTTCAACTGCCCGGCGCGCACAAACATAATGGCTTCCTCTTCTCGGTACAGAACAAACACAGGGTCCAGTCTCGTCACTGACGAAAGAACACGATATGAGAGCTCTGGAAGGGCGCCAGAAACTGAAGGGAGATGAGGCGACCAGTACCGCACAACTCCGTCACAAACTGACTGCACTGACGAAGGTGGGCTGCTCATTTTATCTACAGGGATGTAAACGTCAAGAGGCCGACCTGATACAGGAATGTCCAGTAAGAGACTCATCTCACCAAGGAGCACAAAACCTGCGATGTCCTCTACAGGGAAACGCCACGTCGCTAACGCTCGCACCGAGTGGGCGCGGCCGTCAGGGAGTGTGACTACGTCTCCTAATGAAACATTTGACAAAGGTGCAGTGGCTTCCATGCGTTGCACCTTCGACGCTTGGGGTCTTGTCGAAAGTAGAGGGGACGATGCTGACGGCGTGGAGTACAACGCTGACCCAAGTATGACAGACGTCCCTTTGTCACTAGATGACGTGAGGGCTCTCTCGGAGAACGAGGGTCGAGCTGTGCGCCAAGACCCACGCAAAATGAGCCATCTTCTAGCACGTATGTCTGCCACTATCACCCGTGCGCACGAAGATACACGCTCTCTTCGCGGCGAGCTAGAACGTCTACGTAGTCGCGAGAAGCAAGGCTCCGGGCAGAGTACGACCTTGTCGCCCCTTGACGCAGTGCGGTACTTGTCTCCTGAACAACTACAACAGGTTTTTGGTACAGTAGCCAAAGCACAGATGGACTGGTTAAAAGTTCAGAAAATAGAGACGGAGAACACACGGCGCAAACTTGAAACCGTGCTTGCACGACTGCGTTACGTTGACGTTAGCGCAACTGAGACAGCAGCTGTCGCTGGTCATCCTCTGATGACTGCTTTACACCAAGCTTTACGCGAAGCTGACGCAGCAGTCAACGCCGCGAGTAGCCAAGTATCTCCCAGCAGTGGAGTACAGCAAAATCCAGGAACCCCTTCCTGATGCGTACAGCGTTGACACACGCTCTCACTTACGGAAAAGCTCGCTACGCAACAGTTGCAGAGCTAGGTGAGCTTGCCGGGATGAGCGTTGATGACGTCATTACTGAGCTTGGCGACATGTTTGATGCACGCCAGATAGCACTCGAAGCAGCAGACGGCGACGTGTTCTTGCTCACTGCACCAACTGGACGTACGCCTGAGACGACGATCTCGCCGAGTCTCTGGGAGTTGCTGCGTACAGGTAGAAGTGTGAGTCAAGCCGCTAAGCATTACAGAGCCACTCGACAGTTAGAGCGCTCTGGTTGGAAGGTAATACCTGATCCATCTAGAGAAGACCAGCGAGTAGCGCGTGTGTTACCTGTTGCTGTGATCGGCTTAAACGTTCAGGGGTTTGTGTGTCCAGTAGCACTTGACCCAGATCTTCCTTTACTGGTAAACAACGACGGTCTGCTCGCGTCTTACGACCGCGCTGGAATTGAAGTTGTGGCGGTCACTTGTCCGCTCTCAAAACTTGACGAGTACGTCACCGCAGTCCGAAGATGGCATCTGTCCAGGATTACGCCTTCACGTATCGCGGTTTTGGTCTTAGAAGCACCACGCTACCAACCTGTACCCGTATCAGCGACCGACACGAGTATCACCCCAGTCAGCATTGACCACATACGCATTGGCTAACGACAGAATATCTCGCCGCCAGCCCTAGTGTTAAGTGCTTTCATCTAAGGTGGGGATTAAGTGATGTGGAACTAAGTGGTGTCGGACTAGGTGGTGTGGAACTAGGCGATGTTGCGCCAACAGTGTGAGCTATGAGTTCATGCCGCGCCACTAGCTTCTATCTCGCACCAGGAGTGCAGCGCTACTTCCGTGACCACACAATCGTCGCAGTTTTAAAGGACGGATCCTGGATTGAGATTAAACACCGCGGTGACGTGGCTCGAATCAGCAAAGAGCATCCGTCTTGGGACGGCAGCGTACTGTGTGGGACCAAGGGTGGAGTTACAAAACTCAGAGCAGAACTACTCGACGACCCAGCAAAAGTGCAGCGCTGGAACATTGACGAACGCATCGTTGAAGGAAGACGACCAGAAGGACCACAGTTTGTACTACACCGCATGTCATGGAACGGAGTAGAGGCTGTCGGTGGCCCGCGACAAGTTATAGACGCTGTTCTTCCGGGCGCGAACAAGACGCTGCGCAAAGCCGCAACGTCCCTTATTGAAGAGCATGGCGAGGCAGCAGCACTTCGTTTGTCTCTTGCTTGTGCGCTACGCGGTATCATCTCTGACGATGAGCTTGCGTTGCTTCTTTTAGAACCGAGCTTTTATGAGCTGCAGCCGTGGCTTGGCGTTGAGATCGCAAGATACAGAGAGAACTTTCTGCGCGCTACCGAACACATACCCCAACGACGAGGTGCTCTCATTCGTAATCTGCTCACAGGAGAGACGCTCACTGACAGCGAGATAGTAACTGCTATTGATAAAGCCGACCGCATCAGCCCTTTGCTTGCTGAGAAACTCATCCACCACGCCCGACCTAGCTTGCTAGACATCATTGTAGACGTTGCCAGCATGCCTGGGCTGAGCCGTGAACAGCATCTTGAGATCCTGCTTGGTAAGCAACGTTATGCTAAATCAAACCTTGCCGGAAACCCGGAACTCGATGCTAAAACCGTGGAAGAGGCGTATCGTAAAGGCGCAGACCTTAAAGATGTCATCTGGCGTCTCCCACTGACGGACGCTGTGTTTAATGCTTTTCTTGAAGAAGGAAGCAACACTGCAGCTTTGTGTTCTAACACCAGGCTCAGTAGCGAACAGCTGCGTTCTGCGCTAACTAAAGCCACTGGACAGTTAAAAAACGAGAGAGGAAACGCTCTTTTAAACCTGGCGCATAACAAAAGCACTAGTGAGGCGCTACGACTTGAACTTACACAACTCAAACTGGGGGGTCGTGAGAGAACAGACGTACTACGAGCTCTTGCTGAAAACGAAACAAACACGATGGCGGTCTGTCAAGCATTGTTAGCAACGAATGAGCGGGTGGTGTCGACGTTACTGCTGCGCAACGGCGTGCTCGACCAAGAGACACTCTTGATCGCAAGTGGAACCAAAGACCCAACCGCACAGATTCTTGCCGTCACAGAACTCTTAAAACGATGGGACATCGGTGCCGAAGAAGAGCTTAAAATTTTAGAAAAGTGTGAGATTACGACCTGGCCGCGTCTTGCGAGCATGGCGCGGCACTCTGGGACTTTAGAGCGTATCCTCGAGAAAGCGGCAGCCATTGACGCTACTAGTGATGAAGTAAAACACGCGGTGTCGCTTCTCGACAAGCGTGATGTTTTAGGCCTTGAGCCGGGGAGTCTCTCTACGGGTGGGATCATGGAGTTCGTTGCAGTAAACAGAAGTGGTGGCGCCTCTAAAGAAATAGTGAATCGTCTCGCTTTAAGCTCTGACGCCAGCATTGCGATGGCGGCTCTGCACACGGTCGGGGCAAACGTAGACGAAGATATACGTATTCAGTTAGCGCTCAATCATCCGGACGTATTCATCCGTGATGCTGCTTATAGAACACGCGAACGCATGGAAGAGCTACAACTCACTGCACTTCGTGAGCTTCCTGAGACGAGCCAGGAACGTCGATGGATAGTGCAAGAGGCTTATCTAGGCGAAGAGACACAGCGGGCTTTACTGTCTCATAACAACATTTCTGAACTCGTCGCACTGGCTGTGAACAAAGGAACGCTGACTGACGAGACATTGAGAGCCCTCGCGTCACACCAGAGACCCGAAGTTCGCAGCATTGTCGCAGCTCGGCGAGACCTGTCCGACGAAGCGCTAGAAATACTCTGGTTAGATGACAACGAGATGACGCAGGAAGCTTTAGGAATGACGAGCTATGGGGGGCTCTACGACGAACGAGGGGAGAGGATCGAGGATGCGGGAAAAGAAATCGCTAGTCCAGCAACGGAGATGCCAAGCGTCGTGGTGGGACTACAAGGCCCGCGCGAAGAGAATCGCGACATAAAAGACATCCACTTGATCACCACAAGGCGCAGTGACGCAGCACTCACACGTTCGCACCACCCGATAGAGTACGCAGCCGAACCTGCTGCTGTCATACGAGAGAGCATTGCAGGAGGGGTGGCGAGTAGAGAACAATTCTTCTTAGACACTGTGAGCGACGTACGTCTCCTTCCAGACTGGGGAGTGCTACCGTTTCGCAGCGTCGAGACAGCACAAAAAGCACTCGACGGTTACCAGTGCAGTATCACATCTACAGAACTTTTAGATGACGGGCGACGTGTTCTTGCCAAAGAGCGGGAAGACGGCGAAAACACTGAGGCGCCCGCAATGATCGCGCTTGAAGCTCGTGTGCTTGACTCGCGGCTAGCTATTGAACAAAATGCTGAGTACATGGGAAACTGCACCGGTGGGTATGTGTCCTCAGTGGCTAGAGGTGAGACCCAGCTTGTTGGGCTGTACGACAAAGACGGGGTGTGTCAGTTGAACGTTGAGCTAAAGCGCGAAGAGGATGAGTGGAAACCTGGCGAGATCAACACTCGTTTCAACGGTTACAGACACGGCTACGAGAACACGCCCGAAGAGGCGCGCGTCATCGGTGACGCGCTCGCAGAGCTGCTGAACAAGACCGACTAAGTGGCCTAAAACGGCAACACGCTGAGGCTTGCGCTAGGAGAACCTAGATGGTCCTCAACATAGCTGCGCCGACAGTTAAAACCATGAGTTCATGCCGCGCTACTAGTTTCTACCTCGCTCCTGGAGTGCTGCGCTACTTCAAAGACCACACCCTCGTAGCGGTACTTTCAGATGGTACTTGGATAGAGATACTTCACCGTAGGGATGTCGCTCGCCTACGCGCAGACCGAACCGACTGGAACGGGACGGTGTTATGTTGTGGTCTGGGAGGTGCGGACGCGTTACGTACTGCACTGCTTGACACGCCAGAGAAGGTGGAGCGCTGGGTTATTGACGAGCGCGTAGTTGAGGGGCGACGCCCAAACGGCCCACAGCACCCGCTGCATCGACTTCATTACGCCGATGTGAGTGCTATCGGTGGTGGGATGCAAGCTGTGCAGTCGATCCTTCCTGGAGTAAACAAACCACTACGACGCGCCGCTTTAGATTTACTTGAGCGGTGCGATAGCCGTGCTGCGCACCGTTTAAGTCTCGCGAACGCCTTACAAGGGGTCGTACCTGACGACGTGATAGCGCGAGCACTTGAGAAGCACACACTGCTCGACGCGGTCGGCTGGGCTCCTGTGGAAGTGCAGCGATTTAGACAGAACTTCCTTGAAGCAACAGCTCAGTTCCCCGGGCGCAGGAGCATGATTGCAGAGTCGCTCCTGGACGGCTCGGCGATGAGCCTGCAAGAGAAAATTGCTGTACTAAAGAGCAGCCTCGAGGTGTCTCCGCTGATACTACAAGCGGAACTCACTAAGGTATCCGGAGGTGACCTCACCCGGATGTGTTCAGCGCGACAGCTCGACGTGGAGACACTTGAGATACTGATGCAACAACTCGACAAACACAGCCAACTCCAGCTCCTCTCCCAACCTGCGTTACCACGAGAGACCGTCGACAAACTTATCGCAGCGTCAAGTGAGTTCGTTGAGCTCGGTCTCAGCAACGTAGCTGGCAACCCATACGCTGAGCAGCGCTTGCTTACTGAGATGCTACGCGATGAGAGAAAATTTCAGTGGGGCTCGAATATCACTGAGGATACACAGATGTGGCTGCTCAACGAGGTCGTAGCGACTAGTGGTGGCATGTCAGCGCTTCAACAGCACAGTACAGCCTACAACGCGGTGCGTGCTCTCGCCTGTAGCCAGTATTTGGACCACGCCATCGCCTTAAGTCTCCTTGAGCACATGCAGAGCTGTGAGGAAGAAGTGCGTGACAATATTTTTCTAGCGCTCGCGGAAAACCAAAGAAATAACAAAGATCTTCAGATAGCGCTAATCGCTACCGGTAGACCTGACGTGATCAAATTCTTAGTTGCGAAAAGTAGTATCCATGATGAGGTAAGGCAGGAGCTTATCAAAGTTGCGGCACACGGCGAAGTGCGTACAAAGATGGTGTGGCGCGAGGATCTAGTTGCAGAAGACTACGCGATGATCCGCGAGACCTGGAACGAAGCTGGCCAGATCGAGGCTCTCGAGACCACTGATTCTAGCTACTATCCTAGTTACTGGGACCACCAGGACGACTACCAACACTATATCGGCAAGGAGAAGAGTGTTGTCTTGATCGAGCAGCTCGCAACAAGCCAGTACGACAACGTAAGACGAGAGATAGCCCTTAACGACGCAACACCACGACACGTACTGCAGAGCCTGACTAACGACGAGAGCGCTTGGGTTGCGCAGACTGCGGAACAGCAGCTGTTCAACGGAGAACGCCAAAGAGACCGGTTCTCAGAGGAAAATAGCTCAGAAGTCGCAGATGCATATAGCAACGACGCCATGGACGCAGAGCGCGCGATACTTGCCGAACGTGAGCTAGTGGCACGTGCTGAACGTGACATCGACGTTGCTCTCGATCAGCTAGCTGAAGGCTCGCGCACGGTGCGCCACCAGGTCGAACGGGATTTGCACGCCGCAGCAGTGATAGCAGTGCGGAACGTGGATGACAATGTACTAACGTCTCGCGTCCCATCTACTGTTAGTGACCTTCCTGGGTTTGGCAGTATCCCCTTTCGCGGGGTGCAGTTGGCACAGAGCGCTATCGACGGCGCGCGTTACACTGTTTCGAGCAACGACCTGAAAAAAGGCGACGACTACGAGCAGCCTTCCGCAAAGTCTGAGCTGCAGCTCACAGCGCGTGTGCTTTCCTCAGAGTCCTCGATCTGGCAGAACGCCGAGTACATGGGGAACTGCACGGCAGGCTACGTGGAGGACGTCGCACGCGGGGACGTCTGTCTGATAGGTCTGTACGACGAAGACGGAACATGTCACTTAAATGTAGCGCTAGAGCACTCTTGGACGGGTTGGCGCGCTGGCGAGATCAACACCCGTTTCAACGGGTACGGCTTTGGGTATCACAACACCCCAAAGCGCGTAAAACGGATCGCGGACCAGCTCGCGCATCGCATGAACAACACTGACAAATAAAACCCAGTCTAGGTAGTCAGGTTCCTTTAGGGATCTCTCTTGACGAGTGTCTATGGGAGGCAGTGTAGGTGGTTTGCAACATAGCTGCGCCGACAGTTAAAACCATGAGTTCCTGCCGCGCGACCAGCTTCTACCTCGCGCCTGGCGTAGCTAAATACTTTAAAGACCACACGGTCGCCGCAGTACTACCCGACGGTCAATGGGCTGCGATCCAACACCGCGGAGACATAGCACGACTCAAACAAGAACACCCGACGTGGGACGGGACTGTTTTGTGCGGCCCACGCTATCAGGATGGTTTGAGAGGGTTACGTAGAAACATCGCTACAGATGGTGGCTTAGTTGAGATCTGGAATGTCGACGAACGCACCATCGAAGGACGCAGACCCTTAGACGCAGCAGTGTACGCTCTACACAAATGGGCGATTGCTGGCGACGCTCAAGCAGTTGGTGGAGTTCGCCAACTCGTTGAGACAATCGCTCCCGGTGCACCTAAGTCGGTACGCAACGCTCTTGAAGCTGCAGTTCTACGTGGGGAACATCACGCGGTAGACGTCGTCGCGGCTGCTTGGCGAGCAGAGCTACTTCGAAACCCGGACCAAATCGTCGAGCTACTAAGAACCGCTAGAATCCCGTTCCGGTCTGTGCCGGAAGCACGCCTTGAACAAATGCTGCGGGCAGTTGTCGGCCCAGGGCGCAGCGTTGACGCTCAGGTTTTGATCTCTAACATGATCAACGGTAGCGGAATGCTAGATGCAGGGACAAAGCGGCTGCTGGCGCCTAGCTCTACCTCGCCAGCCATTCTTAAACTGCTGGCGATGGAATCACCATCAGATATACGTAAACTTGTTGCAGAGAACCCTAACGCCTCAGTTGCCGTCATAGAGCAGCTAGCGAAAGATGAGGACGAGTACGTGCGTCTTGCCGTGGCGGGTAACCTCAACACGCCAGTTACTATCTTGGAACAGTTGGCCAAGGACGATGACGCGACCGTGCGTGGTGCCGTCTTACAGAACCCTAACACCCCAGTTGCCGTCATAGAGCAGCTAGCGAAAGATGATGACAAGTACGTGTGTCTTGCCGTGGCGGGTAACCTCAACACGCCAGTTACTATCTTAGAGCAACTAGCGAAAGATGAGGACAAGTACGTGCGTCTTGCCGTGGCGGGTAACCTCAACACGTCAGTTACTATCTTGGAACAGTTGGCCAAAGACGGTGATAGCCGCGTACGGCGCGGTGTCGCAGAGAACCATAACACGTCAGTTACTATCTTGGAACAGTTGGCCAAAGACGGTGATAGCTGGGTACGGCGCGGTGTCGCAGAGAACCATAACACGCCAGTTGCCGTCATAGAGCAGCTAGCGAAAGATGAGGACGAGTACGTGCGTCTTGCCGTGGCGGGTAACCTCAACACGCCA
>Ga0102917_1000330_pt1 | contig 15398 bp, 27 predicted proteins | sample Colrivmet1562A02_FD_78201 | JGI IMG/M metagenome (GOLD analysis project Ga0102917, IMG submission 78201) | Estuarine microbial communities from the Columbia River estuary - metaG 1562A-02 | ecosystem: Environmental > Aquatic > Marine > Intertidal zone > Estuary | place: USA: Columbia River...
ATGTTTCGCCGGCCTGTCCACAGGCCAAATATCCTAGTCCAACTAGAAACTATTTTCCCCAAAAAATATTTCCAAATCCCAGCATAACACAACTGCTTATGCTATAATATACCTACGAAAGTAAGTACCCCTACATAAACAAGGAGTATAGACGAGATGCCCAAACAGCATCAATCAAAAGCAATGAAGCAAGTCTTAAGAGAGATCGAAAGACTTGGATTCACTGTCAACCATAAGAAGTCCGGTTCGTATACCATCATCCCTCCCTCCGATGTAGACGGACCCATATACAATACTCATGGGACGGAATCCGCACTCCATCCAATGAGAAGAGACTTTAAACGTCTGTATGATATACAACTCCCTATATAGGGAATAATACTTTCCGCAGGGATAAGTGGTGGGACTAGGTGGTGGTCCTACCACTATCCTTGTACATATCCATCCTATCACAGGTTATAATAGTAGGATTTTTGTTGGACAAACAGTGTTCAACGACCCCTTTCACGTGGGTACCCATTATATGTTTCTATTTATAGATGCATGTAAGCTAGGGTATCCACTTTTTTTATACCTATAGTCCTCTATGGGTACATACAAAAGAAGGGTAACTACACTATCAAGGGGGGGCCCCACGCAGTGGGGGGTACTCCCTCTATATCTATCTCTATATGTATAACTATATATCTATCAACAGAAAAATGTTTTGCGGGCGAATCCCACAAAACTCTAAACCATAATAAAAGGAGAAATAATGTTCACTCTAGCTATTATGCTAGCTTTAGCATCAACTATCATTGAAATGTCATTAGCTGCGAAATTTCCAGTATGGAGAAAAGCTGCTAAGAAGAACAAAACTATCAATATGATTATATCTATTCTATTATCATTTGTATTAGGTATCATGTTTGGTGCCGGCGGTCTTATCGCCATGTCAGCAGGCATGATGTCTACCGTATTTTCAATCCCAGGTTATGCCTTTCTCGAATGGGCATATGATTCACCTCAAGCTCAAAAGCGTGGGGGAAATCAGATTGAATACTACAACAAGCGATGGAAGCAAGCGCTTGCTGATCTCGCACAACTAACTTACAAAGTTATCCGCATTATCACATTGCCTATTTGGGCAACTCGTAATGCAGTAAATAAGTTTAATGCAATCAAAGCTAAACACACAAAAGCCTAAAGGAGGCACTCTAATGTCACAAAACAATATGGTTAACTTTATTACACTGACCGACCCCGATGGGGACAAGGTCGAACTCAATCCTGCCTTCATCACTATGATGAGAAGGGATACCTATGAGCCTGAAGACGGCATCGAAATCCCCATGACAGCTATTTATACTTCTTGGGGCTACAAGATGTTCTCTATGGAAACCCCAGAAGAAGTTGTCAAACTTCAGATGGACGGTATTCAGAACCTGATGAAATCTGTTATTGAATCCAATATGGCTATAATCGAAAACATGGGTTCAGGCTTAGACATCGCAAGCTTACTTGAAGGAGACGAAGACGAATGACTATAACTAACCAACTATCCCTACATCAGAAAACTTATTGGGAAGAAACCAAGAATCTTGTTGATACTTGGGCTCGAACCAATGAGCCTATTGCGTACTCGTACAACTCCCGTGCCACCTACTGGGGCCTAGCTCTACAAGCAGGAATCATTACCAAGGTAATGTATGACTTTGCTGGCGAGCAGTATGGCTCCCTATGGTGGTACGTAGGAGACTGATTATGCCTAAATACGCTATGACACTTAATGAAAAAGTGCATCGTAATTATGCTATGTTTAACGACTATATTTCTGGGAGATCTATTATTAAAATTTCCCGGAAATATGGTCTAACATATGATCGTACTCGTACCATACTTAAGGAGCACAATATGAGACAATACTTTGTCGTAGACTACGCTGATGACTTCGTTCTATACGAAGGAACTCTAGAAAACTGCGAAGAAATTCTCCAGCAGAATTATGCTGGACTTATGCTTGTCGGATATCGAGATCTTACTTCTAGTATGATCCTATCTCTCAAGCAGCTGAGAAGTAAAAACAAAGAACAGATATGACACAAAATAACAATCATGTATGGGTCATTCTTGACGAGGATGATTATCGCTGTGTTAACTGCGACATCAGACACTCTCCCACCAGGGATAATCAAGAATGTTCGTACCAAAAAACCTCTACAAACCCTACTAATAAGGAGGCATCTCATGCCTAGTATCAATACAAGTTATCACTTGGATTCCCAAGAAATCCCACAAGTAAACATCACTACACACTATGTCAAAGACAAAGATGGTATTGAGACTGACAACTTAAACTTTCATGTCTTTAGAATTCAGACAAATCAAGGTGAATCTAACTACTTCATTCATACTGATGACCAACTTCAAGAATTCATTGCAAACTTAAAAAGTCTAACCAATCAATTCGACAGAATCTGCATTTGTGACTAATGAAGAAATATAACTTCTCATCTACTGATTCCATCGTTAAGCAGGTTATTCATAATAATATCTGCATACACTGTGGAGAAGACAATCAAATAATTTTGGATGCGGTCGCTTTAGCCAATTGGCGTAACCGCGAACTCATTCAAAATGTATTCCCTAACTTAAATTATCAACAAAGAGAAATTATTCAAACTGGCATTCATCCTGAATGCTGGGAGGAAATGTTTCCACTAAAATAAGGAGGATAACAATGAAACAAGCTCACTGCTTCATCTGCAGTAATCACCTCAGCCAGCAATGGCCTGAGGGTTTAAATACTGAGCCTTCATACGAACCCTGGGAAGATGTCAAAAACGGCATTAGCCTTAGGCTAAACGCTGGTTATGGCTCCGACCATGATGGCGACTATGGTCGTATTCTTATTTGCGACACCTGTTATGGTGCCCGCAAAGAAAACGTAATAGACCTGAAAAACTGGATTGAAGATAGTATGAAGCATATTCATGCTGATGACCTTGAGGTCATCGATACTATCTGATATACTGTAGTCCAATGCTTCCGTAGCTCAGCTGGATAGAGCAATGGACTTCTAATCCATCGGTCGCATGTTCGAATCATGCCGGGAGCGCCATGACACTTATACACTTAGACATAGCTATTGAAAATAGCACTGAAGTAAGACTAGGAGACATTCGTAAATGGATGAAGGAAGTGGACAAGTTTAACTTGCCCAATGACTATCCAGTATACGAATGTGCTTTAGCCCTAGTCATCGAAATACCAGAACATAACATCACTCCTATCGAGTGCATGGAATGTCCTCCACAACAACCTCATCATGATGTACTTATCGTAACTCATGACTGCGTTAACCCACCTAACAAGTTGGCCGAAGCTTACGATCAAGCTATGTAAGGATCTATCCGAGATAGCTCAGTAGGCAGAGCAGCTGACTGTTAATCAGCGGGTCGCAGGTTCGAGCCCTGCTCTCGGAGCAAAGGTACATATAAAAAATTGAAGAGAAGAATCTATAAAGGATTCTTCCAACTTCGTTGGTTAACCTCTGTGAGCTGTAGCATACTGCCCCCCAGAAGCTCGCCGTGCTTCTAGTTTTAGCCTCCTTTTAACTAGGAACATTCAATATCTGCCATTGAGCAGAGGTTGATCAACTACTCTAAAAATGTTATACCCCTGAATTTATATAAGTTCAGGGTTAACTATACATAATATATATAATGTTTGTAACCATATAAACATATAAACACATTAAATACCCTATAAATATTTTATTTTTACCATCGTTTTATACACCTTTATATACAAACGTAAGGATAAAATAATGTCAAAACACACTAATATTTCAACATATATCAACACAATAGTAGGAGCTACAGTAACTACCAAAGCACTCTGTGCTTCTTGTAACTGTACGTTGCCTACTATCCTAGCATACATAAAAAATAACGCCAACCGTTTTGAAAAAGTTGGTCGTGGCAAATACACTATCAAAGCAGAATCAAATAATCTTGATATAATTACTCACCCACAAGGGTGATAATAAAGATTATTTGGTACTATTATGCTACCTTAGTAATAAGGTTGCAGGAGTGGCTATGCGAAAAGGTAAGCGTGCGGACGCTTGAGCACTCCGTTGTAACTGTCCCAGTAAAGGAGACAATATGAGCTATTTTGAATCTAACGGATTCCAAAAGGATTTTAACAATCTGTTAAAGTCAATCTTATTAGTTTCCAAGAGGATCGAAGAACTTACTATTGAAGTTCGTTCAATTCGAGAATCTATTACTGTGGACCCTAACAAGGAGAAGTCCACTGAATTTGTTACACCATCAAAAACTATGCTATAATAAGTACATGCCCCACACGGGCACGGGATACTAATTCCCACATGTAACAAGGCAACTTGTGAAATGAGGAAAAACTTACCGCTGCCACATAAGGCATGTAGTCCTTGTTTCGCAACCTGCGATATACACTACTTGGAGATTCCAAGAAGTGCTTACCGAAAGGAGCGAACCAATGCAATTTAGGTTCATTAATATAATTAAGCAATTAAGAAATGATAAGACTATTCTTGTCGCTTTCTTAAGTGTCGTAAGTATACTACTCATTACTCTGTTGACATCTTGTGGCAACAAAGTAGAAAGTAGTCAACCACCAATAACAGTAACTGTCACTACAACTGTTCCAGTTGTTACAACGGTTTCTGTTCCTGAAACTACTTCAGCACCAACTACAACAATGCCAGATTTATCTGGTGTTGATTGGGTAGCTCTTGCTAGAGCTACTTATGGCAAGTGTGGCGAATGGCACGATCTTGCTATCTCAGTTGGTTGGCCTGAAGAAGAATGGAAACATCTTCAGCAAGTCATCTATCGTGAAAGCCGATGCCAGGCAGACGCATGGAACGGTCATGATGGTGGTTTAACCCAAATTAATCAGGTCCACTCTGAGTGGTTATCTGACATGGGATGGACTCACCCTGAAGATATGTTCAATCCAGAATATAATCTTACCTTTGCTTTCCGCCTATGGGAAACCTCAGGCTGGAAGCCATGGAGATTTTCTGGATCAACGTTTGGTGATTGATCATGACTATCAATAAGATAGTCTCAATCATAACAGCAATATTATTATCTGCTGGTATTCTAATCACCAACACCAATACATCTAATGCCCAAGCCGTTCAGACTACTAATCCCCCAATTGACTTCTCTCAAGTTAATTGGACCGAATTAGCTAGACTTATTTATGGTAGATGTGGCGAGTATCACGACCTTGCTATCCAAGCAGGATGGCCAGAATCTCAGTGGCCTACACTGAGTAAAGTCATGTATCGTGAATCCCGCTGCAATACACTATCCTTCAATAAGTCAGACCCTAATGGAGGTAGTCGTGGCCTTATCCAAATCAATGGATACTGGTGCAAAAAGAACAAATATAATCCTACTGGTTGGCTCCAAGCCAAATCCATTCTCAACACATGTGACGATCTATTTGATCCACTAACTAACCTGCGTGCAGGGTGGTCTATGTGGCAATATAGTCAGGAACATAATCGTTGCGGATGGAGACCATGGGCAACTAGATGTAAGTAAATTTAAATATAATTTAGTTCATTCAAAAGAAGGGACTGCTTGAGGAAACTCGGGCAGTCCTTTTTTTTATTCTACATACAAAAAAACAACTTATCAATACAAACAAAATATAAATATAAAGGAGCTTTTCGATATGTCTATTTCAGATGATTTTCTTGCAAATTATTCTCCTCCAATTCCTAAATTAGAGGATGCTTTTATCCAATTAGAAACACTTCCAGAAGATCAAGTTAATTATATTACTAATCTTTTAAATGAACAAGTTGTTTCTCATCTTATTCCAGACGTTAGCAATTACGCTTCTGGACGCATGCGCGTATGGATGCCTTACGAGGCTCCATTAGACAGTCCTAATTCTAAATCTCGTCCATTCACTCCTGGTTTACTTAACCATGAGGTATGGCAGTGGATTGTTGATTTATGCGCTAAACATGGATTTCAACCAGATACCTGTTTAATCTCTAAAAATGGTTCTATTAAACCCCATAGAGATACCACATACGCTTCATCTTGGGCGTTAGGTATTAATCTTGGTCAATGTAAATGGAATATCGCTATTGAACGCGATCTTAAAGTTCCTAACCATACAATGGACTTTGTTGGTGGAGAAGTTTTTAACTTCGACTGCAAACATGTTCACTCTGTTACCGATGTCATACCTGACAGATGGTCTATCAACGTATGGTCAATTGCCAATACGAGCGCTGCTCGTAACAATAATATTCAAGGACGTCTTGACGATATGCTTACAGCTAATCAAGATGTTCGTAATTTTATTCAATCTCACAACGGGTTGTAATAATACATTTCATTAAACATTATACAAACAAAATATAAATATATTAGGAGGCAATAATGGCAAGTCGAATATATGAGCACAACCTGCGGTTACAAGCTCTGCTTGGTGGACCGCTTCGTGGTGGTGAATCCTATCAGTTTGGATTCTATGATGCAGGTATCCTGCGTCAAGCTCTAGATACCGTAGGTTCTGGAGGTTATAAAGTTTATACTCTTCCGATTCCTCAAAATCAACAAGAGTTCAATCGTGCGAAAGATCTTGTAAATGATCCTAAAGTGCAGTATGCTCTTGTGGATAAGAACAAGATTGTTTTCGTAGTTATCGAAGACAGCCCTGGCTGGATGAGTATTATTGATAAGCTTGGCTATGAAGTTATGTCTGGTCCCAAGACCAATAAAAGACTTAAGTCGCTTCATCGTCCAACCCTCCTCAATGCTCATTTTACCCATCTCAATATTAAATTCGTGGAACCTACTGAGTTCTCACGTTATAATTTTGTAGATAAAAATGATGATTGGGGCGTATCATCCGAATTCCGCAATCCTGAAGTAATCGAAAGATTACTTGATGGCGGTTTCGTTATTAGTCGTAGAATCGTTCAGGAATCTGTAAAGAATCTACCTACATATAATCCTGATAATTCTACTGATAGTCAAGATTACTACTATGATCCTCACATTCGCAAGAATCTTGTGAAGGATCTACTGGATTCATCTGTCTTTAATGCTCGCATTATCTTTGCAGATGGATTCATTAAGGGCAATGCATTCGTTGCAGATCTCCCTGAGGGAATTGATATTATTACTTCACGTACTAATGTCAAGAAGGAAATCCGATATACTGAAGGATTTCGTTTTCTAGCAGAACCTCAAGGACCAAAGTCTCGTGTCATCACCGATGATCAGACTGTTCTCAACTTTCCTAAACTATTCCGCAAGAGCGACATGACAATGTGGCTCACGGAAGAATACAAGAAAATGTATGCAGATGCTACTAGTGGCAACTTGTTAACTAACTGGAAGTATATCTATCAGCGCACTTGGCGTGATAAAGATGATCTCAATGATAACGAAGCACGTGCTCGCATGGCTTATGTTGGTTATCGTTGGACTGCTGCAGGATTTAAAATTACGGAATCTCCGTGGCTTTTTGAAACTGTATCCATCTCTCACGCTAAACCACTGCTCGAACGTATTCCAATTCCTTGTTCAGTCTATGAACAGATTGTTCCGGAATCGCTCGTCCGCATGGCTGGTCATGATGTAGAAGTTGAAGAAGGTACGATTATTCGTATCAATGAACTTGGAGTTCATGTCGTCAATGATATTGACTGGCTTGAGATGTATGAATCTCATGGCGGTCACGATCAAGATGACTTCTTTAAAGTCTTCTATCGTGAAATAGAAGGCGGAGATAACGACGGCGAGAAAATGGTTATCGCAGTCAGATCTCCAAATGGCTATGGCGAGTATACTATGTTCCGTTATGTTGAAGGATCATGGTCACCGAGCTGGTACAAAGCTGATGGAACTCAAGTTAAGTTTCCTAAAGTTAATGGTCGCAACTGGCCTAAGCGTCTAAGCGAAGCTATTGTTGCTAAGCAGGTTGTTTACTCAGGTTTGCCTTCCGCATCTAAACCAAAAGTAAATCGTTCTGGTCCATATACTCAAGATGATGTTCTTCGTGATATCACGATTGCTATGGCTGGTGGCAATGTAGGCGGTTTTGTAAACGCATCTATGGCTCACTCCATGGTAATCGCTAAGCATCGTCCACTACAACTTTGTTCCATGGAAGATGCTATCGATAAATGTATTAATCCTGACGATGCTCAGGATGTTATGGCTATCGATAACGAAGCTAAACTTATGATGCGCGAAGTTATTGACTCAGGTAAACCTATCGATGAATACATCTGGTATGATCGTGGGCTTGCTCGCTTTCTTAAGCATGATGAAACTGTTGAACTTTATGAAGGTAAAATTGCACAACTTATTAACTTGTGTAGTACATTTTACAATGAGTATGTCCAACAGATTCGTGCTTGGTCTCAAGAAAACGCACGTCCAGTTGAAATCATTCACACTTTAGGTAGTCGCATGTATTGCTTTGCAATTCCAGTACTACGTGATTTCAGAATGAAACTGTTCAACAACAACAGCACTGAACAAACTATCAGCACTGGAGTTATCCAGCGCAATAGTTGGGAAAATCTCTACCAAAATATTGTAGATACTATCAATTCATATGAACGAATTCAAGATAGATTTGATTTCGTTCTTGCCTTGTATTCTGCTACTATCCAAATTCCAACTTCGTATGGTAAGGTTACAGATCAAATCGTTATGAATCGATTTGTTTATCCTTATTTGGAAGCAGCTTTACAGTATTATGGCGTAGCCAATATCCCTGTGTATAACAATACTAGTGGTCAAGTCAAGATTCAAATTATGAAGAATGACGAATGGTATTGGCCAGACAGCAATGGTATTAACCAGCGTTATACTAAGGCTATTGATTTTCAAAATGCTCATTCTGAAAATTCTCCAGTAATATTCACTATGCCTCCGACACGTCCTATGACGTTGACGAAGTCAATTATTTAGTTTACTCACACAGATGGGAGTGGCGTCAGCAATGGCGTCACTCCCTTCTTTATTTAAGGATAGACTCTTATGAACTATAGTCCACAAGACTTTGAACGAAAAAAACTCCATGCCTTTAAATATTTATATATTTTTCGCAGAAAACATCAAATTACTGGCGATTTATTATCGCAATGTGATTTAACTAATCCAGAAGATTTTAAAAATAAAAAGCCTTTTATTCGCGCTTATGAAAAACTTCAACAAGAAACAGGAATGACTGATGAAGATCTTTCAGAAGCAATCATGATTGGTATGTGGATTGACGAATATGATCGTATGATTAACATGGATGAAGATGAATTAAAAGAGTTCATCAAAGAATGTGAATCTGATTCTGATTTACAAATTCCTGATGATCTTCAAATAGATCTACAAGAACTATGGTCTGACATTTCAAATATGCTAGACGATAAAAAAGAACAACGTAATAAATTTAAGGAAATTATAAATGATAATTTTGACAATCAAAAAGAATGGCCAGACAGCTTCCCTCCGTACTCGTAATAGGGTTAATGATAATGGTCCTGAATTTCAATTTATTGAAAATCAAAATAGACCAGGATCAATCTTAGTTAAGAGTACAAAAAGTAATTGGCTCGGATGGCTTCCCGAAAATGAAATAGTTATCACATCTCGTAAGACATGTGAATAAATACTTGTACATACAAAAAGAAAATCTTTTAACTTTATTAAGGAGATAATAAAATGTCAATGCCCCTAACTATTAACCATATAGACTTCATGGAAATCTTAAAAAATTATGATTCTACTTTTAATGCCGCTCCTATTCGCACTTATAGTCAGCCAACCAGTAATGGGATTTTTGTCAAGGTTGGTAGAGCTGTTGGAAAAACTTCCAGATTTCTTAAAAAGTCTGAAACAAAAGTCTCAGCCTTAGTAGCCCACTGGTCTGTAGAAACTCTTATTTTTATTGCTGCTACTTTCGCTGTATCATCTGTACCAATGATTATGCTCATTACCGGATGGTACTTATTCGAAACATATGCTATCTTCTCAGCCATCATGGCGTTAGTCACGTACTGATATGATAGACTATACAGAAATAATTAAATACATTAAACCAATCACTACTGAAATCTCTATACTTAAAAGTGTAGTAGAATCTTCAGTAACAAATAATAATACTGTTGATCCACTTGTCGTCTTCTTTCAAGATGATGACAATAAATCTGCAATTGTTGGATTTCTAAAGCCTGATTCTTTAGAAGATACTATTGTCAAATTTTCAGAAGTCATGCATCTATATGGCGCTATTAATTCTAGTGCCGCTATTGTTGTTATGACAGCAAAAATGAATCATGACAATACTATTTATGAAACATTAAATCTGTTTGCATTAACAGATTCCAAAGGCTGGGTAATCACTCTGCCCTATCTACTCCAAAACAACTCAGTTGTATGGTATGATAATCTATCGGAGATCCTAAATATTGACGATGCTCAATACGATGGACCTATGAAAGAAATGATATCCATGCTGTATTTCTTAACGCACTTAGACAATCAAGCTTATACTGCACCAGAAATACTTTCATACTTAACTACTACTGGAGCAACAGTTCATCTTTGCGAAGGTCATGAAATTGGATATTATGATATGTCCAATCAAAGTTAGGTAATCTATAATGAATAAAAATAAAAACAACAATGATAAAATTGTTCACTCTTATTCAGACGATAAAAATAAATATTTTATTAAAGCCTCCGTTCTTAACGAAGATGAATTCGAAGACATCATTAATAAAATGATGTCTTCAGAATCATTGTACGGAGAACTTAACTATTTTTAATTAAGGAACTTATGACTATTCAATTAAGACCATATCAACAAGAAGCACTTGATGCAGTCAATGCATTCTCCGATAAAGGTATTAATCGTCAGCTAGTTGTACTTCCTACTGGCGCAGGTAAGACTGTTATTTTTTCACATCTTCCACAGACAAAAAATGACAGTCTACCTATGCTAGTTCTAGCACATCGTGCAGAACTTCTATATCAAGCTAAGGAAAAAATTGGTTGGTCCAATCCTGAACTTGACATTCAAATCGAGCAAGCAGACAATGTTGCAGGTCACTGTGATGTTGTCGTTGCGTCAGTCCCAACTTTGGGACGAGCAGAATCAGAACGTATCTTAAAATATCCTAAAAATTATTTTAAGACTATAGTAATTGACGAAGCTCACCACGCTGCTGCTCCAACATATAGACGTATTCTGGATTACTTTAATCCATCACTCTTACTTGGAGTCACAGCTACTCCTCAAAGATCTGACAACACCCGCTTGACAGATGTCTTTGATGAGATAGTATATTATAAAACAATACAAGATCTTATCGAGGATGGTTACTTATGTTCTTTAGTCGGTTATCGAATCAAAACAGAAACAGATATATCTGGAGTTGCAACTAATGAAGGCGATTACGTTGCATCTCAGCTGGAAGATGCTATTGATACCCCTGAGCGTAATGCTCACATTGTTGCTGCTTATCATAGTCTGGTTCCAGAATCCAAAGCAATTGTATTCTGCGCGGGTGTCAAACACGCGAACAACTTGGCCTCATCCTTTAGCGCAACGCAAGTATCGACTGAAGTAATTCTAGGCGATACTTCAACTCAAGATCGCGAGCATATTCTTGCTCGCTTTAAATCTGGTAAAACCAGAGTTTTAGTTAATGTTGGTGTTCTCACCGAAGGCTTCGATGAACCCAGTATTCAATCTATCATTCTAGCTAGACCAACTAGATCTACTCTATTGTATACACAAATTGTTGGTCGAGGTACTAGACTTTACGAAGGAAAACCACATTGTACTATTCTAGACTTTGTAGATACCACAAAAGGAAAGAAGCCTATTGGCCTTCCTTCTCTTTTAGGTCTTCCTCCCGAATTCGATTTACAGGGACAAGATCTAATTGAGGTAGCTAAAAAATATAAGGAGCTCGAGGACTATTGTCCAGGCGAAGCCGTTCGTGTATTAGATCCTAATGATATAGAGTTAGCTTACAAGAGAATTAATCTCTTTATGCCACCCCCTCCAAATGAATTTGTTCAACAATATTCTAGATATGTATGGGCAGAAGTTGCTGAAAACGACTTCCACCTTGGTATCGATAATAATAATTCTTTAAGAATTTATGTTGATGCCCTTGGTAGATGGCTGGTTGAATTTCGTTATCGTTCACAAACTAAAAATGAAACACACATTCTAGGTTATCCTGAAGATATGCGTGAATCTTTTGTTCGTGCAGATCGTTGGATAACAAATAACTTCGACAGTAAGTTAATAGAATCAGACGCTGCATGGCGATCTGATGGACCATCTGATGCCCAAAGAAAACTATTGAAGCGTATCGGTGTACCTGTTACTTCTGATATGACTAAGGGAACTGCTAGTCAAATCATTAGCAAATATTATGAAGCTAATCCTCGGCCAGCATGGCTAGATAACAAGGTCAAACGATCACGCAATAAATGGTAATCTGATATAATGGAGCTTACATGATTCATCCTGTTATCACTCCAGAATATTATAAACAATATCCATTGCAACCCAATGAGGTTGTTAAAGCTTTATATCTATCTTCCAATAAAGATAGTTCTCCTCAAATAGTCACTGACACACCTGCTAATGCTATTGCATTATTTTTCCCGGATCTTAAACCTAAATGTTTATTTTTTAAAGATATGTTTCACATCTATGTTGATCCGTATATGCAGTGGTCTAAACGACATGTTAATTATCCTATGACATTCTATTTAAGAAATTGTTATAGAAATAATTATGGAAAAGAATCTTTTGATTCTATTACTGGAGACGTTCTTGTTTTCGGTACACTTAATTTAGTCACTAATAAAATAGATGGAAAAGATCATTCAGTCCCATATCATATTGTAGAAGAAATGATTAAAATTTATGACATCAAATCCTATTCCTAAGAGATCCATACCTCGTAAGAAGAACTGTTCTGATTGTGATTTGCTGTCCAAAGAAATATATTTTTCTAATAAATTTCAATCTAACTTATGTTTAGATTGTTTAAAAATGAGATTATTAACTCACTTAAAAAATAATAGTTGAAACAAAAATATGGCAAAGGGGGTAAATAAAATAACAACAAATTAAAGGATAAAAATATGTCAGTAGCTATTGCTATCGGAAACGATGTTCAGGATATCAACAACATTCAGAACACCATATCTATACTTAAGTATGTTCAGTCCATTGAATCTGAAAATATTATTTCCACTACAGAAACTTCTTCTTCGTTTGAGACTTTGGAGTCACAAGATATCGACAATCTTATTGACTGGTACACAGGCATTGTCAATATACTTGTAGATCCTAGTCTCTTTTCATATGAAGAATCTAATTCCAATATGATCTAATATCAATTCATCAAGCCCAGGTGGCGGAATAGGCAGACGCGGGGGGCTTAAACCCCCCTTCCTTACCAAAGGAGTATGGGTTCAAGTCCCATCTTGGGCACTAGGATGGCCCAGAGTGTTTACCCCTTTCTGACTCTGGGTCATCCGTCCGCCTCTTTAGCTCAGCTGGTTAGAGCAGCGGACTTTTAATCCGTTGGTCCAGGGTTCGAATCCCTGAGGAGGCACCATGAACAAAGAAACTATTAAACTAGTTACCGATTTGGTAGATAAAGCTCTTAATGAGATTTCTGGTAGAGAGATTGTCTCTACCTCAGAAATGACAGACTTACTTCTAGATATCAGATTACATATTATGATGGATGAAGAACTTACTTCTCCATCATATTAACCCTCACACTATATTATATTGGAGTAGATATGATTTATATTATTATATTATTACTTTCACTTATATGCCTTCAGGCTTACAATTCAAAAAAAATAAACATAGAGCCTCAGATTAAACAACCTGATTATCATATTATCCTTCATCATACACGAGCTACTGATCGTGTATTTTTTGGCCCATTTAAAAATATCACAGAAGTTGAAAATTGGTACAAAACCAATCCTTACGCATCACAAGTTAAGAACTCAATAGAAGTTCTTATTTCACCATACTCTAATCCTGAAGATTGGTGGTATATTCCACTAGATCATCCAGATAGATTAACTGTTGATCAACTAGCTTTGTTTGATTAGTAAATTTTTCGGATTAATTCCATACAGAGATATGAAATCCAAACCATTTTCATAAGGAGCATTATGTCATCTGATTCTAATTTTACCAAAGAGGAAGCTATCATTATTGCCGAAGTTCAAGAAATACTGCAGAACATTAGCAACGCTTTAAATAGATTTCCTCCCCATGTAAGACAACATCTTTTATCTAATATTAAAACATTTGATCAAGAATCACAATCTTTAAATGATCTTTTAGATTCATAGAACTAGGGCAGAGGTAGGTTTGGAAGAGACCTCCATGCAGTAGCTAACGTCAAGTGAAGTGGCCCTACTAAGACGTGACAGTCGGAGAGACGACACGGGGCGTTAGCTCAGTTGGTTAGAGCAAGGCACTCATAATGCCTGGGTCGGGGGTTCAAGTCCCTCACGCCCCACTGGATATTAATGTGAAACCCTAAAAATAAGAATGGTTAAATCAACTACGGACACATCCCATTCGTATCGCATTAATATCCACTTTTTTATTAAGGAGATAAAATGTCTTTAGCTAAGTTTCGTAAAATCTTTAAAGGTAATCACGAAGTTGACTACCCTGTTAAACCTAAAGATCCAGAACCAAAGTCAGAAGATACTGAACAACCAAAAGATGAAGACAAATAATTCTTAGCCGGATTAGCTCAGTGGTAGAGCAACGCACTTGTAATGCGTAGGTCCTCAGTTCAATCCTGAGATCCGGCTCTAGTAGTAGCTAACATCCAGTACTCTACCATAGATGCCGGGGCAACGTAAATCGTGTATAATGTTAGTGGACCCATATCTCCAACACGACTACTACTTTTATCTTGAAAGGATAAAACAAAATGAAAAAAATTATTATAGCCACATCTATTCTACTAACACTTACTGCTTGCGGAAGCAAGACCGTATACGTCACTAGCACTGAAGCACCTGAGACAACAGTCAAAGTCACCAAAACAACTGACGCACCAATTGCCACCTCACCAATCGACACTTATGCTCCGCCAGTCACATGGACAGACGAAGACGAGTTCATTGCAGACATCTACAATGAAAACACTGGTCCCATCTACCTTGAAGACCAAGACCTGATTGACACAGGATATGCCGTTTGCGAAGGATTGCGTAGTGGCATGAGTGGCTACGACGCCATTAATGCAATCACTTCATCAGCCGAAGGCAATGCTGCTGTAGAAGAACTCCTTATTAATGTTACAG
>Ga0102917_1000331_pt1 | contig 15397 bp, 13 predicted proteins | sample Colrivmet1562A02_FD_78201 | JGI IMG/M metagenome (GOLD analysis project Ga0102917, IMG submission 78201) | Estuarine microbial communities from the Columbia River estuary - metaG 1562A-02 | ecosystem: Environmental > Aquatic > Marine > Intertidal zone > Estuary | place: USA: Columbia River...
AACCTGTAATGGGTTCACGAATGGATCAATAAATACATCAGTTTCTGGTGGAACCTTACCGTACGATTACAATTGGTCAAATGGTGTATATTTATTAGCATATAACACGGAGGATTTAACCTCCATTCCTGCGGAAACATATGTCTTATCGGTAATTGATAATCATGGGTGTTCCATCGCCGATACCTTTGTGATAACAGAACCGACCGTACTAAATAATTCGCTTACAGGAATAAATATTCTATGTAACGGCGACAGTACCGGAAGTCTTAATCTAACGGCATTTGGAGCAACACCTCCCTATTCATATGTTTGGAGTAATGGAATCACGTCCGAAGATCAATCTTCCATTCCGGCAGGGACATACCAAGTAACTATAACTGATGCTAACGGTTGTTTGAAATTAGATTCTATCGAACTAACAGAACCACAATTCCCTATTGCCTATTCGTTTACCACCACCGATGTAACGTGCCGAGATGGTAATAACGGAACTATAGATTTAACAGTAACAGGAGGAACTCCACTATATACTTATACGTGGTCTAATGCATCGAGTAATGCCTTGAATGATTCGCTTACGGCTGGTATATATTCATTCCTTGTAACTGATGCGAATGGATGTACGGCTGCTGATTCCATGACGATTTATCAACCGGCAGCCCTAACAATAAACGAATTAATCACCCCTGTTACATGTTACGGATTAAGTGATGGGCTAATTGATTTATCTACCCTTGGTGGAACGCCTCCGTACCAATTTACTTGGTTTAATTCCACCTTTGCACTTTCCGCACAAACCGAAGATTTAATCGACTTTCCGAAAGATACTTATCAAGTTGAAATCATTGATTCCAATGGATGTTTTTATGAATATTTCTTGATTCTCCCACAACCCGATTCATTATATATCACTACCAACGATGTCATGGTTACTTGTTTTGGAGGAACGGATGGGGCCATAGATATTTCTGTATTCGGAGGAAATCCTGGTTATACATACCAATGGTCAAATGGCGAAGTAACAGAAGATCTATCTAATTTGTCATCTGGAACCTACGAAGTGCTTGTTTCAGATACCAAGAATTGTACAGACTCTGCATCCATTGTAATTGTTTCACCTGAACCAATTAGTAGTACCATAACAACCACAGCGGTAAGTTGTATTGACCAAGCAGACGGTAGCGCATTGGTGGAAGCCACAGGTGGCGTTGGTTCATATACCTATTTATGGTCAAATGGCACATCAAATGCACTTAATGAGTCCTTATCAAATACTTTATACTCGGTGCTTATCACCGATGCCTTAGGGTGTACTGGAACAGATTCTGTGATAGTACCAATTAACCCTATTGCTTGTATTGATCCCGTAAATTGTTTCACCCCGAATGACGACCAAATTAATGACACTTGGGTGATTGATAACATGACTTTATATCCTGACCTATCACTTACAATATTCAACAAATGGGGGAATTTAGTATTTGAACAAAAAGGTACATACACTCCATGGGACGGCACATATAACACCAAAGAATTGCCGGCTGGAACTTACTATTACATCATTAACTTAAATTATTTAGACAGAGCTCCTGTCACTGGAACAATCAACATAATAAAATGAGAAATACACTATATACTATCGCAATTCTGTTAGGGGTAACGCTACACGTACAAGCCCAGCAGGTCTCTTTAAATTCACAGTATTTATTTAATGAATACATTCTTAATCCGGGTGCTGTGGGATCTAAGGACTATACCCCTGTTCAGTTGAATTTCAGAAAACAATGGACTAATTTCCCCGGTGCTCCAACCACGCAATTTCTAACTGCACATGGCAGAGTTGCAGATAAAATGGGGATAGGGGCTAACATTTATAATGATTTAGCTGGACCGAGCAGAAGAACTGGTATTACGTTTTCAGGTGCTTATCACCTTCAGTTAGACAAAGCATATAATCATAAATTAGGCTTTGGTTTAGGTTTGTCGTTAACACAACATTTTATTGATGTAACTAAATTAGATACGTATATTGACAATGACCCTACAGTACTTAAAGGTTTTAATAACCAATTTGTACCTGATGCCAATGCAGGTATATTCTATCATTATAAAAACAAAGGTTTTGCTGGTGTTTCAGCCTATAATTTGGTTCAAATGAATCGTGACTTATTCAATTTCGATTCAAGCATCAACAGCCCATTGGTTCGTCATTACTATTTCATTGGTGGGTATCATTTTGAAATCACAAAGAACTTTGGCATAAAACCTACTGTCATGGCTCAAGCGATTGAAGCGGGTGTTTTTCAATTTGATGGAACCTTACTTTTTACCTTTAATAAATACTTTTGGATTGGAGGATCTTACAGACACAATGCCGATGTTGTTGGATTAATTGGAGGACAAGTTGGACCGTTAAAATTTGGCTATTCGTATGATTATACCTTATCTGATATTGCTAGATATTCTAATGGTTCACACGAAGTATTTCTTGAACTACAAATTCGAACGAAGAAAACCGAAGACTCTTCCATTCCTTGGTTAAAACGTAATAGAATCTACAATACTGGTAATTAATGAAGGTTCTTTTCTCCGTTTTTCTTTTTACTGCATTTGTTAGTATAGGGCAAACCCTTGATGACGCTGATAAATTATTTAATCGCTATGAATATTCTAAGGCAATTAGTGCCTATGAGAAATATCAAGCATCAAAAAAACTCTCATTAAAACAACTGAAGAATCTAACCTTTTCTTATTTCAGTGTAGGTGATTTTGATCGTGCATACCGCATGACTGACTCTTTGGTGAAATCTCCGAATATTGAGCCTTTTTTTATCTACGCTCATGGTTATTCTGCTTATTCCATAGGAAAATATGATGTGGCAAAGAAGTATTTAATTGAATATCGAACGAAAGAGAAAAACAAAGACCTTGATCAAATGATTCAAGCCATCGATGTAATTAATACATGGCCAAAAGAATCTTTAGCTAACCTTAAGAGTTTTACAAATAACTCATCCAGAGCAGATGCTACGATTGATGTTTGGAAGGGCAATGTCATCGCATTAAAGGAAAAAGGAATCACCAAAACAGCAGAGGTTGATAAAAACAGAGATTTAATTGACGCTGAATTCTTGTATAAAGTACCCTATATAGTTTTTCCCATTCAAACAAAAGATATACAAGTAGCGTCTTCAGGACAAATCTGGAATGAAATTGCTGTCACTAATCCCCCAATTACCTACATGACATTTAATGCTATTTCTGTTAGTGAAAATAGTGTCGTAGTGTGTAACTTAAGTGGTTATGATAAGCAAGGAAACTATATTAAACCCGCTAATTATAAAGGTACACTTTCAGAAAAACTGACCATCGAAAATTTAAGTCCATTTCTTGCTGTAGATAGTTTAGAATCAACTAGTATAGCCATTAATGATTTAGGTAATGTGGTCGTTTTTAGCGCTAAACCTAAATCTAAGAAGGATAGTGACTTATATCGCGTGGAATTGGTTAATGGGAATTGGGCATATCCAACTAAAATAAATCAATTAAATACATCCGGAAATGAAGTATTCCCGGTGTTCAGTGGAGATTCGATATTGTACTTTTCCAGCGATGGCCGAATGGGATATGGTGGATTAGATGTATATTCCTTTCCTATGGGTTCAGCGGATAAAGCATTTACTAAACACCTACCTTCTCCCATAAATAGTGCGTCAGATGATTATGGGTTTTGTAGCATTGCTAAAGATTCCATGATGTTTACATCGAATAGATATAATGGGCAAGGAGATGATGACATATTCACTTATAGTTATCCTAAATTGCAAGAAATTGTAAGTAAGAAAGACACCATAGATACCGCTAAAATCGTGCCCTTCGTGAGTGTTAAAAATATTGTATTCTACTTTGATTTTGACAGTTATGTGATTAAGGATATTCCAGATAGTTTAACTGAATTTATTGAATTTTTAAATGCAAATCAATCGTATAAACTAGTATTGGTTGGAAGAACTGATAACATTGGAACGACAGATTACAACAGTTATCTAGGAGAAATGCGTGCCAAAGCAGTGGCTAAATTACTTATATCAAAAGGAGTTGATTCTGGTAAATTGAAGGTAATATCCAAAGGGGAAACGGATCCAGTTATTCGTTGTTCTCCGTGTAACGCAGCATCTAACGCTAAGAATAGATTAGTAAATCTGGATATTGTTAATCCGTAAAGCTCTTAATTTACTACTTTAAACCCCTGGGGAATTAACAAGGAGAATGTAGTTTCAGGATCTTTGATGGTGAATTCAATATTAGTCACTTCGAATTCCATATATAATCCGTCTTTCACCGTATTATACTTTAATGGAAATCCTGGTATGTGTTTATTTACGATGGCCTGCTGCTTTATATCAAAGTTAAGTTCATTGGTATACCAATAGGTTGTAGTTACGCCGTTAGCTTTTAAATTCGCACGTTTGCAGTTATAACCCAGTATTTTTTTCACTTCATTCACTAATTCAACTTGTACGGTATCTTCCGCTAGTTTTTGATCGAAGTAATCTTTAGTCAAATAAAATGCAAATTTTCCAGCAGAGGTTGAGTTCAAGGTTATACCCTGCTTCAAGTAGTTATTTACGATAACTGAAGTAAGCATTCCTTTACCCATTTTAAAATCCATACGAGCCAAAGAATCATTAAATTGAAGTGCCATTTTACTATCAAACAATAAGGCTGCCCGTTGTTTTTGCAAGGCTGTGGTATCGGCAGGTTTAACCGTTATGGCATATTCCACCAAGCCTTCTTGATGTTGAGACAATCCATTTATAACTACAAAAACTAATGCGATTATTGTTAAGGCTTTTCTTCTCATGGCTTATTATTTTTATCAAAGTTACGCTTTCCAAGGGTTAAATGCACACCATAAAAAATAAGTGCCATTAACACGAGTTTTGAGGTTGTTATTTGGTTAGTATAATCCGCTGACCATCCGATTATGGCAAACAAATAAGAAAAAGTAATCACAAAAATTGGTTGAACGTATATGAATGCAGATGCAACCGTTGAACTCACGTACTTTAGGCCAACTACCGTAAGCAGATAGGTTAAAAAGGTAACACCGACCACTACATAAATAATCTTCAACCAAATAAACCATGGAATCGCGTATAAATTCGTGTGTTTTAAATCACCATATACGGGAGGAAATGCAAATAAAAATAAGGTTCCAAATGTGAATACCCACGTAATAACTACCAAGGGAGGATATTTTTGCATGAGCGGTTTAACTAATAACAAATAGACGGCGTAACTAAATGAATTACCGAGAAGGAATAAATCACCGAGTTGAGCCTGAACTGTATTCTTGCCGGATGTTGTTAACGCAATTGCACCAATTGCACCCATGCTAATTCCAATCCACTGCTTACGGGTAAGTCGCTCCCTTAACCAAAAAAACGAAAGTACGGCTACCATGATCGGGTTAAGTGCCATAATAATTCCCGCGTTCATCGGAGAAGAGGAATTCAACCCATGAAAAAATAAAAGCTGATTGATAGTTACACCAAATAACCCACATGCTGCCAAGCGCAACACATCACGCTTAATAATTTTAGCACGTTTAACGAAGGGAATAAGGAGCCAAAAGAGTACAACCGCACCGATAACTCTAAATAAAATAAATACGGTGGGAGATAAAAAAACCGGCATTACACCTTTCGCAAGCACATGACTTGCCCCATAAATCAGATTAACTAATAATAACGCAAAAGCCGCCCACTGTTCCTTAACTTTACTTATCTCCAAAATAAAAACCGGGGTTTAATAACGGATTCTCTAAATTCATCCAATTTCTCAGTCACGCCTTTATCGACCATACGAATAAGAAACTTATCCATTCCACGTGCCTCTTTCACATCCTTTTCCATTTTAAAAACAGGAGTAAGCACTTTAAAATACCGAGCGTTTTCTCCCATTAGCACGGGCGTTTTAAGTTCCTCAACTGCCATTGGATCCAAAAGCAATAAGGCAGAAAAGCCAACGTCCTTTAACCTACCCGAAGGGAGTTCCCCCAAACTAAAGGTATTACCTGATATCGCCCAATGATCTGTTTTTAAATAATTTTTTATTGCAATTAATCGGCTAACAGCCCATTTAAACAACTCATTTTCTAAGGATGCGTCCCAATACTCTGGGAGCAAGAAATATAGCTCAATGGTTGCCTCAGACTGATATTTCGGCGGAACTGGCATTTGATATTCTCCCAAATCCAAGGTACAAAGAAGCGTACCGCGCGCGCCGTTGAGTTTTATAACACCTAAGGTTTCATTCCCTTCCTGTATAGTTTGAATTGGTTCTTCAAAGCGTTCTGTGAGTTTATCAAGGAGCATGTGATTGAAAATTTTTAAGATAACTCGTATCGGTTAGGGCACTTAAAAATGAGATAAGTTGTTTCTTTTCTCGTGGTGTAAGTTCTAGTGGTAAAATACTGGGATGCTGTCCTTTCGGGTGCTTACCACCAACCAGATAATGCTCGATAACCTCATCCAAGGATTTCAAACTTCCATCATGCATGTACGGATAGGTTAGTTCTATATTCCTAAGCGTTGGTGTTTTGAAAAAACCAATATCCGCGCTATCAAGGTTTATCCTAAATCGGCCTTTATCCGTACCATACTCTTTATAAAGCCCATTATTTTCTGCATTAAAATTGGTAAAATATGGTGCAGGGTGGCATGTTGTACAATAGAGCGTATTGAATAATTTCATTCCGGCACGCTGATCACTTGTTAATGCCTGTTTATTTCCGCGCATAAACTGATCATAGGGGCTATTCAAGGAAATTAAACTTCGTTCAAAGGCAGCAATACTTCGGGTTAATACCCACGCATCAAAATCACGATTAAACAAGGTCTTGGCTGCTTTCTGATATTCAGGAATTGCACGTAATTTCGGGATTAGCACTTTCATATTATGACCCATTTCTGTGGCTTCTTGAATTGGCACAATTACTTGAAGCTCTAAGGTCTTAAGGTGAGCGTCGAACATGACCGTCTTCAAAAATGCACTATTTAGAAGAGTTGGGGCGTTGCGTTCGGAGTGTTTCCCATTAATTCCATCACTCACTGCTTTACGATCGGTAAATGCATAACTAGGATTATGACAATCGGCACAAGCTACGGATTCATCAAGGGATAATCGCTTATCAAAGAATAAGGCTCGACCCAATTCAATTTTTTGGGCTGACGGTGGATTATCCGAAGGGAATGGGTATTCCTTACTCAAATCCTCGGGAGACTCGCACGAGCAGCATAGCAACAACATGATGATACCACCAAGGCGGTATGTATTGATCACGGATGTAAGATAAGACATTGTTTACTTAAAATAGATCGATGTGTTGAATCAAACACCGTGACGAAATAAGTGCCAGAATTCAAATCCAAGGACACCATACCACTCACTCCATTCATTACTCCCGATGATACCAAACGTCCCGACAAATCAAACACCTTGAAATACGCATGTTCTAATTCCTTCCAATGTATGGATGACCCATCAATCCAAAATTCTGGTGTGGCTTGGGTATTCAGAGCGGCGGTAATAGGCTGCGTAAATACGGGATATGTAAGCACATTAGCCATAATCGAGTCATTAAGCCCGGTTTGATCATGCAATACACCAACCGAGGATAAAGGCATATTTCGTAACCATTGATCGACCTGACATTCCAAATAAACATCCATTTGACTAGTCGTTGTATTCGTTTCAATAATTGGCATCTGAATGGTACGTTGGTTATGGTCTCCCAGGTTATGCATTTCAAAATATGCGTCAGGAAGTTGATCATTATTACTGTCTGCTTCTCCGCCAATAATCATATGCATATATCCAAACTGCCATCCCCAATACATGGTTGGATTTTGAAAACTCAAAGGATGTGTATCCGGAAAAGAGGAAATGTCAACAGCCTCTGCTCCTGACTGGGTGTTCAACCGTGAAGGCACACCAACCATAAATCGAATGCTCTCAAGGTCTTGAATGTTATAAGTTCCTAGGTAAAATCCTACTTGTCCGGGAGTGAAAAGAAATACAGCAGGTGAAATACTGGTTTGAATCCCGCCATCATGAAACAGTTTGATGTCCGAAATATAATAATTGAAATGTTCAAAAGTAACAGCCACACCATCTATACCTGAATAGCTTGTATTCAAAGTAAATGTTTGGTTTCCAAAGGTTGGATTAATGTGAATGAAAATATCTTTTTGAGCGATTAAATTCCCTAAACCAACCGAGAATAAAAGGAACAAAATATAATTTTTCATGTTAGTTTTTTTTAGCGATGTAAAGTACTTCATCCGCAGAAATCCTGAGGCGATCAAATACTTCTGGACTCAAGTGATCCTTCAACCAAAACTCTTCTACTTCAAATCCCGCATTTCTTAGATAATCCGGGTAATCTAATCCAAACAAGCGTACATGATCTTTTTGCCAATAGTACTTTTCACGGTCTTCAGGAGAGGTAATCGAGGGGTCTTCCAGCGTTTTTTCTCGGGAAATATCTTGAGGCACTTGCATGATTGCCCACCCTCCGGGCTTCATCACACGAAACAATTCACGCATGCATTGATTCGGATCATCCACGTGCTCCATCACGTGATTACAAAACACCACGTCAAAGCGATTATCCTCCAAGGGAATTTGATGCAAATCAAAATGCATGTCAGCGATTGGAGAAACAATATCTGCGGTTAAGTACCTTAGGTTTTTTTGTTTTTTAAATCGTTCAATAAAGCACTGTTCAGGTGCCATATGCAATACGGACAACGAAGGAGCGGTAAAAAAGTCACTATAATCTCGAAGATACAGCCACATTAATCGGTGACGCTCTAAGGTTAAATCATAGGGACAAAGTACATTTTCTCGATGCGCGACATCAGAGCCATAAGAAAGAAATTTTGAGAATTTACGGTCGCAAACAGGGCACTCAACCTTATCTCCTCGATATAACAAGGGTGCAAATTGTTTGAATATATAGCTCAATCGAATCAACAAGGGACGAGGCAGTGTATTCAGCAAGTATTTATATAATCGTTTCACCAGGTAAAATTACGATAAAAAAAGTGGAAAATTGGTCGTCTGAACTGCAACCCATGAACCATTAACGCGTATTGAACGGATAATCATGAAATCATTAATACTAATTTCTTTACTTGCATTTATCGGACAGGTTCGTGCACAAGACCAACCAACAGCAATTCATGATTTTAAAAATCAACACGTAATATATGCAGACCTCGGAATCAGCCCGGCACCATTCAACCTGAGCTATTCATTTCCAAACGAGATTAGCAAATTGAAATACAAAAACAATTTCAAACCTATTTTAGGTCTTGCGTATGCATACAAATGGTTTTCAATGCGCATCGCACTTCCTATATTACCCGGAGTACGGTCCACTGAAAAGTACGGAAAATCGAAGCAATTTGGACTAGGGTTTGATTATAGCCTAAAGCGGCTATATGCCGATATAGATTTTAGAATTATTCAAGGATACGCCATAAAAAATGCCTACACCTTTGATAGCTCATTAACAGAAAATAATCCAAACAAGATCTACCCTGAACTTGGCTCTCTTAATCTAGCGTTGAATTTATGGTATTTTAATCACGATGACTTTAAAATGAATGCCCTACAAGGCAGGCGTGCTCATTTTGAAAAGCAAGTGCATACATGGTATTTGAAAGGCACCTTAAATTATTTTGGAGCTACCAATGAATCGGGCGCGATTATTCCCTCCCCATTGCAAGACGAAGCACAAAGTAAAACCTCAGCTCATGTTTATTCAGCACTTGATTTTGGAATTATTCCCGGCTATGCCTACGCAAACCGCAAGAATAACTGGCAAATTTCAGGATGGGCTGGACTAGGTCCTGTAGTACAATCCAAATTTTACACCTTGGATGCTGGAATTCAAGGCTTTCTTGGGTTAGCACCGCGTTATGACATTAGGCTGGTAGGCGGATATTCCAACAATCAACGATTCTTCTTATTGGCTGCGAACTTCGATAATAAATCGATTGCTTTTAATACGCTCGCTTACAAGCAATACTTTTATACCATTCGCTTGGTTGCAGGAATACGAATACCGCCTAAAACATCGAATCCAACAAATGGTCGTCAACGGAATTAGGTAAGGTAACCTTAAGTTTTGGCTCCATTTCCATGGCGCGTTTAATCGCATAGGTTGCATTTGGGTTTCTTGCCCAATTTCTTCGTGCAATTCCATTATTCACATCCCAATGAAGCATCATTTGAAGATTAATCGATGCACGCTCTGAACCATCTAAGAGCATACCAAATCCACCATTGATTACCTCTCCCCAACCTACGCCACCACCATTATGAATAGAAACCCATGTTGCGCCTCTAAAACTATCACCAATCACATTTTGAATCGCCATATCGGCTGTGAATCTAGAGCCATCATAAATATTACTTGTTTCCCGAAATGGGGAATCCGTTCCAGAGACATCGTGATGATCACGACCGAGTATCACTGGACCTATTTCACCGCGGGCAATCGCTTCATTGAATGCCTTTGCTATGCGCATCCGACCTTCTGCATCAGCGTATAAAATACGTGCTTGTGATCCTACTACTAAGCGATTTTCTTGAGCGCCTTTAATCCATTGGATATTATCCATTAATTGCAATTTGATTTCATCAGGAGCTTCTTCAAGCATGTGTTCTAATATCTCACATGCGATTTCATCCGTTTTTTGTAAATCACTTGGCTCCCCAGAGGCACATACCCATCGGAACGGTCCAAACCCATAATCAAAGCAAAAAGGACCTAAAATATCTTGAACATAAGAAGGGTATTTAAAATCCAATCCATTTGAAGCCATTACATCCGCTCCAGCACGCGAGGACTCTAGCAAGAATGCATTTCCATAATCGAAAAAATAAGTTCCTTGCGCTGTATGCTTATTAACAATTGAAACATGGCGACGAAGCGAATCATATACCAGCTCCTTAAATTTGGCTGGATTCTCAGCCATCAGTTGATTGGATTCCTCATAAGACAATCCTGCTGGATAATATCCACCGGCAAACGGATTATGTAAAGAGGTTTGATCCGAACCCAAATCCACAAATATATTTTGTTCGGCGAATGCTTCCCAAACTTCTATTACATTGCCTTGGTAAGCAATCGATACGACCTCATTAGAAGCCAAGGCACTAGAAACACGCTCACACAATGCGGGAATTTCTGTTATTACCTCGTCAACCCATCCTTGCGAGTGTCGCGTATGCACTGCTTTTGGATTCACTTCCGCGGTAACACTTACTACACCGGCTATATTCCCGGCTTTTGGTTGCGCCCCACTCATCCCACCAAGGCCTGCGGTGACGAATAATTTGGTGTTTGGATTCCTATTGGATGTAGCAAATCTACGCAGCGCATTTAACACAGTAATGGTTGTTCCATGAACGATGCCTTGAGGTCCGATGTACATATACGAACCCGCTGTCATTTGCCCATATTGAGTAACACCCAAGGCATTAAATCTTTCCCAATCATCAGGTTTACTGTAATTTGGAATCATCATCCCATTGGTAACCACTACACGTGGTGCATTGCGATGCGAAGGGAAGAGTCCCATGGGGTGACCTGAATACATGACTAAGGTTTGTTCATCTGTCATCATCGACAAATAAGACATCGTCAATAAATATTGAGCCCAGTTTTGAAAAACGGCACCGTTCCCGCCATATGTAATGAGTTCATGAGGATGCTGTGCCACACGGGGATCCAAATTATTTTGAATCATCAACATAATGGATTTAGCCTCTAATGATATACCTGGATACTCATCAATAGATCGAGCCTTCATTGAATATGTAGGACGATAACGATGCATATAAATCCGCCCGAATTCAGCTAATTCCTCAGCAAACTCAGGAGCAAGCACCTGATGCATGTTTGAAGGAAAATAACGTAAGGCATTTTTTAGTGCTAATTTTTTCTCTGGTTCTGAAAGTATCGCTTTACGTTTTGGTGCGTGGTTTACTTGCCCATCAAACCCTGGATGTTCAGGCAAATGCGATGGGATTCCTTGGGTTATTTCTTCTTTAAATGTCATGACATTTGAGATTTTCCAATTAAAAATACTACGGGTGATTTAGATAAATCTTTAGCGTGTTCTCTCCAATCTTTTACACTCATGGTTTGAATACGCTGATTGGGGAGCGTGAGATTCGCTGCTATACATAATTCACAGGTGTCACCCAATTCATTTAATAAATCCTCGAGTACATTCATATTTCGAAAAGGGGTATCCATAAATAAATGGGTAGCACCGGTACGGCGCGTATCCATTTCAAAATCTTTCATTTTTTTGATTCGGTCTTTCCGTTCCTTCGGTAAGTATCCATGAAAGGTAAACGACTGCCCTGAAAAACCACTTGCCATTAGCGCCAACAAAAATGATGATGGTCCAACCAAGGGATTCACGAAAACGCCCTGCGAATGACAAAGAGCAACTAACTCTGCTCCAGGATCCGCAACACCAGGACATCCCGCTTCAGAGATTACTCCTACGGAATTCCCACCAAGTATCGCTAATAAAATCTGCATTACCTCATCTTTCGAAGAACGCTTATTCAATTGATAAAACGTACATTCATCAATTGGAAAATTTCGGTCTAGTTTTCGCAACAAGCGACGAGCAGACTTAATTTCTTCGACAGCAAAATGTCGCAATTCACTGATAATACTCGTAATGTGCTGAGGTAAAATATCGGAGGTAGATTCACCACCAAGGGTATTAGGGATTAACCAAAGTGCGCCTTTTTTATTTGTCATTTGTTAAGTCAGATATTAATGCTTCTGTTGCTTCATTCACCAGGGTAAATACCGCATCGAAGTCAGATTGGTTCCCATAGTAAGGATCAGGAACCTCCAGTTGTTTATTTGGATACAGGTGATCAAGAAGTAAAGAAACTTTCTGCCGATCAGTATTCGAATTTGCCATAGCAAGTACATTCTTGTAATTACTTTGATCCATAACATAAATGCGATCAAAATCTTCAAAATCCTGCGAAGTAAATTGCCTAGCACGGAGACCTGAAATATCTATACCATTCGCCTTAGCTGTTTGAATCATCCGAAGATCTGGAGGGTTTCCAATGTGGTATGCAGCAGTACCTGCTGAATCCACCATCCAAGGCAATTGCCTATGGGATACTTTATTTCGCAATATGCCGTCGGCCAACGGTGATCGACAAATATTCCCCAAACAAACCATTAGAATTCGCATGTGCAAAGGTACGATAAAATCATAGGAAGCAGGACTTATACAACCACTTTTCTGTCCTTCCATTTAGCCTTAAACGTTGGAATCAGTATTAACAATAACAAATTATAACAAGGGAATAACACTTGATATCCTGGGATCAACAACCACACAAAAATGCGCTTGAATTTCAAAAAATACCCCGCATAAAAAATCAAATCTAGTCCTGTTTTTACACATAACAAAAATAGCATGTCGGCGTATTGCTCCTTAAAAAGATACATACCCAATAAGGTGTAAAAAACAACAGATAGTGTAGTTTGAATTACTCCCAGGCTTGTAGCAAAATGATCTTTCACCTTGCTGGTTTTTGAAATCCATCGAATGCGCTGATGTAAAAAAGCAACCAACCCTTCCGGCGCATAGGTATATACCGCAAGTAAGGGATCCGAAATCAATCGCACATCTTTATTGTTTTTTCTGAAATCCCGCAATAGAAATAAATCATCCCCGCTTGAAATGTGTTGATGTGAGGAGTAATCATCTGATGCTAAAAACGCACTTTTACTAAATAATAAATTCGCTCCACTTGCAATTACTGGTCGAAACAGCCCATATAACCCAACATTTATGGCATTCATAATATGCAAATCTATTTCTTGCCATAACTGTTTCTTGGATCGTCCAATTAATATAGCAGGTAGAATCCATAAGTGCGCAGTAGGAAGTTTTTCTAATTCAGAAAAGTAGTTGGGACCAAAAAGAACATCTGCATCCAAGGTTAGGTAATAGTCGCCATGCGCCTGTTCCATGCCGTATCTAAGTGCCTCCTTTTTACCGAATTGTTCATCTGGGAGTGATACTAACGTGATGGGCAAATCATTCATATGTTGCTGAAGAAATTCAAAGCCGGTATCCTCAGAGTGGTCATTAATAAAAATAATTTCCATCGGGAGTTTAATGGAATTTTTGATCGATTGAATGATCCTTGGTAACGATTCAGCCTCATTCCGAAACGGAATTAAAACTGTTATTTTTTCTAATGCAATTGTTTCGGTCGTCTTCGCCCGTGCCTTGAACTTATGTCTAGTCCCACCAATACCAACTATTACTGCCAGCAAGAATAAATATACTATGAGAAAAATCGTGCTTTCCATGTACTCGATATACGTATTAAGGCAAATAAAACCGGAAGCACCACATTAAAGCCCCAAGTAAAAAAGGCGGTTAACATAATTTCTTCTTTAGGATAGTCAAACCAAGAAAATACAGCCACAGCAATTAGTTCACGAATTACGATTTTTCCGAACAAAATAGATGGTGAAAGCGTAATTAAGCCATAGCTTAACATTAAGATAAATAGTTGTTGAACGCTAAAAAAAACACCGAATCCACCTAATATTAGGTGAAACTGTGCGGAAAACACGGCATACCGAATGATACTAAATCCTAAGATTTTAAGTTTATTTGGCGACTGAGCGACTTCGTGTAATTTTTGGATCAATGACCACCTCAACCAATTGGAAGGAAACTTGAATCTAAGAACGTAAGCAAGTAAGCTCAATATAATGGCAACACTAAAAATCAAGGGTACCATTAATCGATTGAATCCAAATAAATAAACCGAAGCGACAAAGGCGAAGAACATCGTAACAATAAACTGTGCTAAACCAGTATGAACTCCAGAATACATCCATTGTATGTTCTGTTTTTGATTTTTATATCCCATGCGCCCAAGTGTAGTTGCAATCAATGCGGGTGAAAAAAAGGAAACCACAATTCCTTGATAAAATGCATGAACTTGATCAGCACGTGAAATATCATATTGAAATACGCTGGTGTGAAATCGTTTCCATTCCAACCATAGATTAGCGGGAACTAACAATAAAGCCCCGATAACCATAGGGTAATTGACCACGTTAATCGCGTTGAATGAGAGCCATTTAATACCCACTTGATAACATATTATAAATAGGATGGCAAGCAAAAGAAATCGAACCAATAGTTCAAGAGAGGCATTAAAATGAGTAGCTTTACTTTTCCTTTTCATTTCCAATGGCTGAAGATAGAATAATTCTTGGAATTGACCCCGGAACAACTGT
>Ga0102917_1000334_pt1 | contig 15327 bp, 10 predicted proteins | sample Colrivmet1562A02_FD_78201 | JGI IMG/M metagenome (GOLD analysis project Ga0102917, IMG submission 78201) | Estuarine microbial communities from the Columbia River estuary - metaG 1562A-02 | ecosystem: Environmental > Aquatic > Marine > Intertidal zone > Estuary | place: USA: Columbia River...
TAAATAGAGCACTGAGCGCACTCTGTTGCTCGTGCCGCAAACCACCAAACACCCGACAAAAGCGACACTCGCGCCAGGCACTGTAACGGTAGATGTTCTCGTAGACGGCTACGCCCAGCTCGGCCCTTTGTCGTACGAGATGCCACAAGGGTGGGAGTGGTCTGTAGGAGACGCCGTCAGTGTGCCTTTTGGATCGCGTGGTAAATCTGGAGTGATCGTCGGACCAGGTCAACGCAACGACATTGTTTTGAAAGTTGTGGATAGCACGCACGGCTCTCGCATTGACGAACGTGACATCGAAGTCGCTAAGGCTCTCTCCACAGAGCAACTCGCAACACCCTGGGCGTTACTTGGCCGCTCTGCTCCGTCTAAAGCCAAAGGCGCAGAACCTCTAGACGCCGGTCCAGTTTTATTGAAAGCTCCCTCGCCTATCGAGCCATCTAAGAACACGGCCTCACGGTTTGTGCTGCGACCTGCTCATCTGCATCCTGCGACACTTGCCGTAGCGCACGCGATAGAGCTGTCAAAAAACGGACAGGTGCTCGTCATCTGTCCAACAGCTGAGCTTGTAAAGACAGTGTTAGGAAAATTTGAGTCAGGTGCTGCACGCTTGGACGCTAAAGCCGACCGTGGTGCATGGCGAGGTTTTCGTGCAGGGTCTGTGGCTATCGGCATTGGTACTAGCGCTGCGATGCTCTACTCTGCTCAAAATCTGGCAGGGATTGTGCTCGTCGAGGCAGACCACATCGGACACACATCGCAACGCCAGCCGTATGTATCGTCTCTGGCTTGCTCGATAGCGCGCGCGACAGCTCACGAGGCAACGCTCATCGCATCTGGCGTGATCGCGCCGCCGCGTTTACTAAAAAAATTACGCGTCACCACGTTGCAGAACATGGAGTACCCACGTGTTGAGCACATCAGCAAACCGCGCTCGTCACGTCCTTTAACTCCAGCTGTGCAGTCACGCATCTCTGTGTCGGCAAGGGCCGGTAAGAAAGTTGTGGTCGTCGCACAGTCAGAACTCACGCGTGTGTGCAACTTATGCAACACAACTTCTAAGGGTCTAGTGTGTGGTCGTTGTCAGAACGATGTTTTTAAAACAATCGGCTGGGACAAAGAGCGCCTCGCGCCTCTTTTGCCGCACAGCGTTGAGGTACTCACCCCCGCAGAGCTCGCGCTACACACAGGGGCAGATCTAGTGGTGACGTTCTCGGCTCATGTACCTGGCACGCGCGCCACTCACACTCCTGTGTGGGACACTCTCGCACCACTCGCACACGCTTGTTCAGCTCTTGCCCCAAACGGCACACTCATCGTTGTCGCCCCAGAACAGTTCAACCATCTCTTTCATCATGTGTCGCCAGATTCTGCGGTCTCACTCTCACGTGCTACCTGGGAGGAATCCAAAGGCGCAAAGCTGCCACCTCACGCGCATCTTGTCTCTATAGAAGTAGACGGTCCGAGTCGTCCAGACACCAAGTCTCTTCGTCAGCGTGTTTTTGGGCCCCACAAGACGTCTTCAGGCTGGGAGTTGCTCGTCAGCGTCCCGTTGAAAGACACTCAGAGCCTGCGTCCTTTCGTGGATGCTCTGCGCGCTCGTCGTAAAACCCGAGTTCGAGTTCTTTAACTCTCAACGCGAGAACGCGCGTTGGCCATTGCCAGGACGCGTCAAAGGTACAAGTGGCATTCAGGCATAAGCCCGTTTGTGATCACAAACAACCACGAGAAGAAAGCCGCGCAGCTTTCTTCTCACCAAACCAAAACAAAAGGACAAAAAACATGAGAAAACTTATTCTCGTAGCTACAGCAGTTATTGCTGTGGCCTTAGGAACCGTGTCACCAGCAGCAGCTGGCGGTACAGGCGGTACAGGAAACTGTGTTGAGGTAGCAGGACAGCCAACGCGCTGTACTGTGTCACTCGACCCAGCACCCGTCGTAACGACTGCTCCGGCACCAGTGGCTACGACGATCCCGGCTTCAACGCCAGTCGTCACGACGCCACGCCGGCCAACAACGGGCATTGGTGGAGTCCCAACTCCTCCAACGACTGTCGCTGCGGTGATCGTTCCAGCGATCCCGCAAGAAACTGGTGGCAACACTGGTGGAGGAGAGTCAGCAGGAACAACACCTGCACCGGGCGCACCGCAGGAAACTGCAGCAGCGTTGCCGAAAGAAGAAGCACCAGCCGAACCGGCCGCTTCCTCAACTCCAGTAGGTACAGCAGCACCAGCGAGTGCTACGACCCCTGCTGGAACAGCAACACCAAAAGCTGTTGCGAAAGCAGCAACAGTTCCTGCGACAGCTTCAGTTGTTTCAGGTGTCCTTGCTCCGGCATTGGTACCTGTTGCTTCAGCTATAGCTGTCAGCCCTGTGACTTCATCACTCAGCCTTTCATGGATGAGCGCGATGTGGCCACAAGGTTTCCTCGCACTTTTTGTGTGTGGTGGAGCAGCTCTAGGAACCGTGCTCATAGCAAAGCGCCGTCAAGCTGAAAAACTTGACACAAACGAAATCGACTTTGACCTCGGTATTCTTTCTCTTTTGGAAGAAGACACCTTGGACGAAGTTTCTCCTACAGACATCTACCTGTAGGGCGTGTACGGATCAACAAAACTTTTTGTTTTAGTTGATCCGTAATATTCAATCTGACCAAAAACGTGCTACTTGCGCCAACCTTTGCCGCCGTCACTGTGTATATCAGTTCAAACAACAACGGGAACAACCCAAAAATCTCCGTCACTTAAGTGACACCCTTGTGACATATCAGTCGCATGAATTCTCCGCCAGCAAACAGTTGAGATTATCTCCTGTACAGCTGACGAACGACCTGGCAAGTTCCTCCGCTTCGTCGCGACTCGCCCTGGGGGATATCTCCACAGGACTAAAGTCTTAGATTGTGTTGTTTCAGTCCTGCAAAGGAGGCCCATGGTGGCTCCTGGTTTTTAAACCAGGATTCGTCCTGGTTTCAAACTTTGTCGCAGGTGTTGTTAACAAGCAGGCTTCATGCCAGCTGTTGCAACGGATAACACGAATCCCACTTAGAACCCGGCCCCTTCACTTTACAAGTGACTGAGACCCGTATCTTAAACACGTGCTCACTTCGGTGCGACTTGTTTAAGCACCACGGCCCTCGTCACTTTCTTAGTGTTACGAGGGCCGGGTTCTGGCTATACACAGTCACCGCGTGCCTGTCTCCTGTATTTCGGCACAGTGTTCACGTTGAAAGATTCGCACCCACAGTGCACGTTTCAAACAATCAGCAGGACATCTACACACAGGAGAACATTCATGACCACCCGCCTCTCAATCCCACGCCTTTTCACGACCCCTGGTGCATCACCATTTGCGTCGTTGAGTTTCGCAACTCGAGTTTCTCGCATCTCAAACCCTGACGGCTCTGTTGTTTTTGAGATGACAAACGTAGAAGTACCCGAGAACTGGGACCAAGTAGCAACCGACATTCTCGCATCCAAGTATTTCCGCAAGGCCGGTGTTCCGCAGATCGATTCTTCAGGAGTGCCACTGCTTGACGAGAACGGTGATGTGATTCTGGGAGCCGAGAACAGCATCAAGCAAGTTGCTCTACGTTTATCAAACGCGTGGATGCTCTGGGGCATCAAGGGCAAGTATTTCGCGACTGACGAAGATGCCGCTGCGTTTCGTGACGAGATGGCGTACATGATCGCAAGCCAGACTGCCGCACCAAACAGCCCGCAGTGGTTTAACACAGGCCTGTTTGAGGCGTACAACATCGTCTCTGACGCAGATGGTTCTTGGTACTACGACGAAGACACTGCAACAGTTCGCGAGTCAGTCCATCGTTATGAGCGTTCAGCAGCTTCTGCTTGCTACATCAGCCGCGTCGAAGATCAGCTCGTTGGTCCAGGCTCAATCCTGGATTTCGCAGAGCGCGAAGCACGCCTCTTCTCACAAGGATCGGGTTCAGGAGCTAACTTCTCGAACATCCGCGCCGAAGGAGAAATCCTCTCAGGCGGCGGTACGTCCTCAGGTGTGATGAGCTTCTTGAAGTTCTTGGACACTGCAGCTGGTGCCATCAAGTCAGGCGGCACCACGCGCCGCGCCGCCAAGATGGTGATCTTGGATGCAGACCACCCTGAGATTGAGAAGTTCATCTGGTCAAAGGTTCGTGAAGAAGAGAAAGTAGCAGCACTCGCGGCTGCTGGTTACAGCTCATCGTACGAAGGTGAGGCGTATCAGACCGTTGCCTACCAGAACGCCAACCACTCAATCCGCATTCCTCGTGGTTTCATGCAGAAAGTGCGTACAGATGCAGATTGGCAGCTCACAAACCGCAAAGACAAGAAGGTGCGTAAAGAGTTGAAAGCAGCCGAGCTGTGGGGCCAAGTAGCAGAAGCTGCCTGGCGTTGCGCGGATCCAGGCGTCCAGTTTGACGACATCTTGAACGACTGGAACACCGTTGCTGACACTGAGGCGCTTCGTGGATCAAACCCTTGCTCTGAGTACGTGCATGCCGACAACACTGCCTGCAACCTTGCGTCTTTAAACCTAGGCTCGTTCTTTGACTCAGAGACACAGACTTTCGACGTAGCAGCTTTCACGCACGCTGTGCGTCTTTGGACGATCACCCTTGAAGTCACTGTTGCTATGGCGCACTACCCTGACGCGATCGTTGCAGAACGCTCATGGGAGCACCGCACTCTAGGCCTTGGCTACGCGAACTTGGGCGCAATGCTCATGCGAGCTGGAATTGCATACGACTCGAATGAAGCACGTGCAGTCATCGGCGCTGTAACAGCACTCATGCACAACCTGGCTTACGCTACGTCTGCTGAGCTAGCGGCCGCTGTAGGTCCTTGCCACGCATATGGTCTGAACAAGTCCTCAATGACCAAGGTTCTCAACAATCACCGCCGTGCAGCTTACGGATCTCTTGCTGACCGACGCGGCGTTGCGCCTTACCAGGATCTAACAGTCCAGCCTTTAGGCATTGACCACCTCACGTTGGCCCACACTTCTTTTGGACATCTGACAGAGGCAGTTCTCGCAGCAGCAGACGCTGCTGTAGCTGGAGCTACAAAACACGGCATGCGTAACATGCAAGTGACTGTTCTCGCACCAACTGGCACTATCGGTCTTGTGATGTCTTGTGACACAACAGGCGTTGAGCCTGACTTTGCTCTTGTCAAGATGAAGAAGCTCGCCGGCGGCGGGTACATGCAGATCACTAACTCTTCGGTGCGCCCGGCCCTTAAAGCACTCGGATACACCCAGGAGCAGATCCACAGCATCGAAGAGCACATGCTTGGCACCAAGTCGCTTGACGGTGAGACACCAATCAACGCAACGACGCTCCTCGCTCGCGGTCTAACTGCGTCAGAGGTTGAAGCAGCACGGTCTTCAATCCTTGCTGTGTCAGATCTTACGTGGGCGTTCTCATCGTTTGCTCTTGGGCAGGACTGCTTCGATCGTTTCTCTGTCTCACCTAACGACGGGGGCGCCTCACTGCTGGCTGCTCTCGGATTCACATCCAAGGACGTCAATGATTCATCTAAGACGATCTGCGGCTATCTCACTGTCGAGGGCGCTCCGTATCTTCGTAACGAGCATCTCCCTGTGTTTGACTGTGCAGTTGAGTGCGGTAACGGGACGCGCGTGATCCACTGGTCGGGCCATGTCCGCGCCCTAGGTGCTGCCTCGCCGCATCTTTCCGGTGCGATCTCAAAGACGATCAACATGCCAAACGACGTCTCCGTGAAAGAGGTACAAGAAGCGTACGAACTCAGTTACGACAACGGCGTTAAGGCTGCAGCGTTGTATCGCGACGGCTGCAAAATGTCACAACCACTAAACTCTGCCAAGTCCTCTGACGAGAAAGATGCTTCCTCAGCCTCTATGGCCGTATCAGTACAAGAGGTGCTTCCTGGTATGTCGCCAAGCGAGTACTACGCAGCACAACCACTACCACGTTTCCGCCTGCCTAACATGCGCTTTGGTCCTACCTGGCGCATCGAGGTCGGCGGCGAGGAGATTTATCTTCGTGCCGGTGAGTATCCAGATGGCTCGCTTGGTGAAGTGTTCATCGACTGGGGAAAGCAAGGCTCCACACTGCGTGGAATCACCTCAGCCCTGTCGATCACTATCTCTCAGGCACTCCAGCACGGCGTCCCACTCGCACGCGTCGTCAAAGCCTTAAAGGGACACACGTACGAGCCTCGCGGTGTTGTTGTTGGTCACGAGAACGTAAAGATGGCAGTCTCGATCGTCGACGCAATCGTGCGCGTGTTGGGTTACTACTACCTAGCCGACGAGGACTTGGTACAAGTCAAGACTGGGCCGACACGCAAAGCCACTCGGATAGAGGCTCGACAGATTGAGTCCACACGTACAGACACAACGCCTCATAACGCTCCAGTGCAAGAACAAGCGGTAGCACGACAAGAGGCGCCGCCGAGCATTAAGGCACAGGCCAAGACACAAGAGCGCCTCTTTGGTGAGTCCTGCTCGTCATGCGGTTCTGGAAACATGATCAAAGCTGGTTCTTGCTCCGTGTGCGGTGACTGTGGTTCCACGACCGGTTGTAGTTAAAATCTTATACACTGGTTAATTACAACGGACTAACGTAAAGACTAAGGGGCCGAAAGGCCTCTTTTTCTTTGCGCCAGCAACTAGACATATACACGACAACTAGTCATAGGTTGTAAGTGCCGTAGGGTGTCAGTGAAAGTGCCATGAAATGTCATGGGAACGACAACGGGTATCAGCAGAAGTGACATCTAGTGTCAGTGAACTAGCGCTTTGGAGTCACCGGTTACGTGAGAGAAGAAGCCCTGGCGGCTTTTATTTCTTTGTCTAGCGCGTGCTTGGCCTAGAAGGCGAGGCATGATAAGCGCTGTGAGTTTGGCTATTAACAATCAGACGTCACTTTGACGTCACTGCCTGTAAGGCTGAAGGCTGTGTCTAGCGCTGTACGTACTGCAAGGCGTAGGCAGCAGGACGCCACAACACGCTTGGGTTTTGTGCCACCACTTCAAGTGGGATACCCATACGAACGCGTTGCCATACAGCCAGGGCTAGAATCAACACGGTGATCCTCAGGATGTTCGGCAGTGCTCTTGTCACAATCCCCACAGTAGGTGGCTCCCAGGCCCGTATGGGGCTGTAGAGGGGGTTTCTAAGCCTTTAGAGCCCGTAAAAGCTTCCGACTAGGCTGAAACCCAATACTAGCAACGGTTTCCCGGGTTTCTGTGTAGAAAATCCTTGCGCTGCAAGGCTTTCAAAGCGTAGCAATTCAGCCCTGAAAAGGGTCTGTGCCCGTACCTGTGGCTTACTCTGAAACCACGGTTGAAGGGGCTTCGATGCGTTCCTCGCCATCAGTAGCTGGATTAACAACACCCCACAAAGCCAACACGATGAGGACGCTGAATAAGACCCCGCCTACTACCGCAGGCCATGCACGTCTTTTGCGTGGCGGCTCGACGATTGAAGGCACGCCGTCATATCCAGTGCGCACCAACGCATAACCGCCGTGACGCGGTAGAAGTCTCCACACGGAACCATCTGGGTCACGCGCTTGAAGCACCGACAGATTGCTGACCGCAAGTTCTGGAGTGATTTTACGGCTCTTCCACAACCTCAGGATTCGGTTCTTCTCTTCAATCATCGACGCTACAGGCTCACTTAAACCCATCCGCAACGCTGTCTTATAAGTGACGCTTTTCTTCTTGTTACTTTTTGCGCCAGCTGCTTTAGAAGAGGACTTAGCACTGCGCGTACGTACCCGGCGTGCTTGTTTTGTGTCTCGCATACCGCTCGTCAAGTCCACAACAAGGCCAGCACTCACCAGAGGGTCCTCAGGAGCGTTTGGCACTCTCTGAACCACGGACATCCCTTGCGTCTCTGTAAGACCATCGTTTTGCAAAACTACGCTCTGGTCAAGAGAATCTTTTGTCTTTTTAGATCTAGCAGGCTTTGGCGCTTTAGGAGGTTTCGGTGGTTTCGGTGGTTTTGGCGCCTTCCTTCCCTTTGGAGGTTCTTGTGTTGCTCCGGGTTGGAAGTCGCTAGTTCCTGCATCGGGCATGCTCGTTGGTGCGGTGAAACTCTCAAGTGGCTCAGCGGTCGCAGGTGGAGTTTCTTTCTTGGCTCGCTTTGCTGCTTTCTTAGCGGCTTGTGCAGCTTCCCACGCGGCTTTTTCTTGCGCCATCTTCTCTTTGCGGGTCATCTCAGTCATCACACGTCCAGTCTGCTGCGGTCGAACCCATTGGACTGTTCGACGATGTAGTCTCTGCGCTCGGAGACGTCTTGTCCCATGAGGATCTCAAAAAGCTTCTCAGCAGCCTCAGCATCACCCACGGTCATACGGCGCAATCGGCGCGTACCAACGTCAAGGGTCGTTTCGGCCAGTTGGTCAGCATCCATCTCACCAAGTCCTTTGTAGCGCTGGATGTCGTCACGCCACTCACGTCCATCTTTTGTCAGCTGGGCCAAAGTCTTCTCTTTGTCCTGTTCGCTGTAGCAGTAGATGTACTCCCCGCTGCCTTTGAGTGTCACTCGGTACAAAGGAGGAACAGCAGCATAGACACGGCCTCCTTCTAGCAAGGGACGCATGTAACGCCAGCACAGTGTCAAAAGAAGACAACGGATGTGGCTGCCGTCTACGTCAGCGTCGGCGAGTACGACGATCTTAGAGTAGCGAGCTTTCTCGATATCAAAGCTCTTCCCAGCTCCAGCACCGATCGCGGTGATTAAAGCAGCGCACTCCTCGTTGTCGAGCATCTTGCGTTCAGAAGCGCGCAGCACGTTCAGGATCTTGCCGCGAATAGGCAAGTAGGCCTGGTACTCGCTGTTGCGTGCTGCAGAGACTGTCCCACCGGCTGAGTCGCCTTCGATAATCAACAGTTCTGACCTTGCAAGGTCATGAGAACGGCAGTCTTTGAGTTTTGTTGGCAACGCAGAGGACTCAAGAGCGCTCTTTCTACGCACAAGGTCGCGTTGAGCTTTGGCAGCCATACGTGCTTTTGTTGCTTCCGCTACTTTCTCAAAGAGAGCTCGCGCGGAGGACTTGTTTTTAGACACCAGAAAAAGAGAGAGCAGCTGCTCTGTGACCATTGATGAGACAATGGCAGTTGCAAAGCTCGTGCCGAGCACTTCTTTAGTCTGTCCTTCAAACTGGGGTTCTGGGAGCTTGACGCTAACGATCACGCTGAGACCTTCAAAGATGTCTTCTTTGGTGACGTTGCCGTCGTTTTTCAAGAGCTTGGTTTGCGACAAGGCCTGGCTGACGACTTTCACACACGCGCGTTCAAAGCCTTGTACGTGCGTTCCACCTTTGGGGGTTTCCACAATATTAACAAAGCTCTTGATGCCGTACTCGTAGCCCTTAGACCACTGCAGAGCGACCTCAACTTCGATCTCGCGCTCTAAGTCTCGTGATACCAGTTCTTCGCCTTCAATCACCTGGGACGTCTCTGTGTATGTACCTTTACCTGAGACTTTCCAAGGACCAGCCACTGGTGGGTTTTTGTCCATCTCGCCAAGCATCTCGACGATCCCGCCTTTGTGGTGGTACTCAAAAGTCTCACCTGTTGCTTCTTCAAGCAGTGTGATGCGTAATCCAGGTATCAAGTATGACGTCTGCTCAAGTCTCGCTTTGACGCGGTCCCACTCAATCTCGGCACCTTTTTGGAATATGCGAAAGTCAGGCCAGAAGCGAACGCGCGTCCCAGTTGTCTTCACTCCTCGTTTGATGACGTGCTCGACGGATGTGCCTTTAGTGAAGACGTCTTTAACAAAACGCCCGCTCACGGCACGTTGGAAGTCAATGGCGTACGTGCCACCGTTTCTGTCGATCTCAACACTCATGCGTTCAGAGAGGGCATTCACAACGCTCGCGCCGACGCCGTGCAGACCACCAGACACCTTGTAGCCTTCGCCGCCGAACTTTCCGCCAGCATGCAACTTGGTCATCACTAAGACCACGCCCGGGAGTTTTGATTTCGGTTCGATATCAACAGGGATACCGCGACCGTTGTCGCCAACTGTTACTGACCCGTCACTGTGGGCGATCACACGCACCGTGTCGCAGTGACCAGCTAGCGCCTCGTCAACGGCATTGTCGAAGATCTCAAAAACACAGTGCGTCAAGCCCCGCTGGTCTGTTGAGCCGATGTACATTGCCGGACGTTTGCGGACAGCGTCGAGTCCTTCGAGGGTTTGGAGGCTTGACGCGCTGTAGTTACCGGTGGTTTTCTTAGTAGCCATGCTGTATGTATATGTCCTGGAAACCCTGAACTGGGCACGCCGCCTAGAAATAAGGCCTCAAACAGCCATGCAGTGAAGAGCGATGACCCTGCCCACAAACCCCGCCCGTTGTCCGAGCGGGCATCACGCAACTTGGTTTTGGGGAATCTCCTATCAATGTGGTGTTTGCCAAATAGGCTACTACAAAAACAAAAAACTCATGAAAGAGAGCCCGAATTGCTGAAAAAAATAAGCAAAAACTTCGCTCTCGCAACGAGCGAACGCGACCAAGTTTTAACCATATTTAGAGCTAAGCGCCGAGGTACTCCCCGCCGCAGACTCGTTATGATCTGTCCTGGCGGTCGTAAGTTACCTCAAAGCGTTCTCGAAGTTATAAGTAAATCAGCTCACGAGCACTTACCTATGGTCGAGCATAAATACTCAAGCCCGACGCAACCCTTCGCTGGTGTCGTCAAGCTAGTGTCTCGCAACGGAGAGTGGTATATCCGTATCACTGACGTCCCTACTGCAGGGTATCGAGTACACGACACAGACGATATCGCTGTCTGGGAACAAGCTGTAGAGCTTGTTTGTCGAACAGCAGTTGCTGATAAACACCCAAACCGTTCTCTATTGAAGCTCCAAGTAGGTCTTCTTTAGTACTACGTCAGAACAAGATCTCTATTCATAGAGATCTTGTTTATATACAGTCTACCGCCAGCTCGTCGATCACCGACACTCTGTTTCAGGACTTCTTGGAGAACCCAACGCGTATAACACTCGAGTTGTTGTCCCAAGCTAGCGGCAAAAGAGTGTTGATGTCGTCGCGTTCTACTTCTTCGGCTCTTCGCGCAAAACGCAGAGCACGTCGATGCGCTGTACGGAAAGCATCTTCGCGTACGGTGATGATACACTTTGCGCGTCCTGCCCATTCTGATAACGCAGCCCATGCAGCGTCTGCGTCCGGGTATGTCTGCAGGAACTGCACAGCTGCTTTAGAACTGGCCTCAGGTAGTTTCTGGTTTACTTGCGCTTTCATAGAACGGAAGTAAGAGACAGGCTCTACTGGGGTTTCAACTACACGAGTGTGATCGACGAGACCAAGGTGGCGCTCTTTAATGCGTCGTAGCATCAACCCACGCACAAGTAAAGCAGCACAAGACTCTGTCTCAGGTGAGAACAGGCGATCGTTAAACTGACTGTTAGCCGTCAAACGAGGCGTAAGAACTCCAAGTGCAAAACGTCTCCGTTCTTTGTCTACGCCATGCAACTGCCACACCCCGACACGCCTTGTGGTGTAATCGCCAGATCCTGCGCGTAGCTTCTCGTCAAACACGAGAGTGAGTTGATGCTCACGAGCAGCTGGCAGGAAGTCGCTGATCTCTTCTGTGGAGTACTCACCAGCAACTGTGTCTAGTAGTAATTGAGGCTCTGAGAGGATGATCTCCTCAATCAAAGCCCAAGAAGGAGCAATGCCCGAACGAAGGTTAGTCACAGAATCAACAAGAGCTCCACGCCTCTCCCACAACATGTCTAAAGCACCAACAACGTCGCCACCTGGAGCATTGAACAACGCTCGTTTGCAAGCAGTGACTTCAGGAACCATCCACCACGAAAACGCAAGAGCGTTACCCATCTCTGCAAGTCGATACGGAAAAGAACTCTGCGCCTGCGTCATCATCCACTCAGGTATCTCAAGGTGTGGGGTGAGCAAAGGTCCTTGACCGCGCGGGTCATGGAACTTGCCGTCTAACACAATGGCAGGGTAAGAGCGCTCTCTGCTGCCAGTTTGTTGCTGTAAATGCAAGAGCGCCCACTGAGCCCATGCTCCAGCGCGGCGCTCTGGTACTGGATCAAAGCGGTCCCCAGGCCTTGCCTTAGCAAGCCATGACTGACACCAGGGTGTTGTCATTAGCTTTTCGCGGAACTCCCGGTCGTCAATTGTCACCAAAGCACCTGTGCAAGGCGCACCGAGGCCGTCCACTAGCCTGTACAGAAAGCTAAAGCTGTGCCGGTTGGTCTTGTCCGCGCACGGTGAACACCATGCGTTCTCGAGCCTTCACCATGTTAGAGCTCACTGCTACGGCAGTGGTGCTCTTGATCATTGTAGGCATGGGTTTCATAGGTACCAGGTCCGTGCAGAACAAGACCACTGCGACCGTCGCCAAAACAGAGCTCATCCAGGTCGCTCAAGTACTCCAGTCTCTGTACGAGTCAAGGGGCTACTACCCTACCGACAAGGCTGAGGTCTCAGCTGTTGAAGGCAGCCTGGTCGTGACAGCCGGAGCCTTGTCTGTAGCCGGGGTGGTATCACTCGCCGTCACTATCGAGGGTGAGGACGACGTTTTAGGCTTAGCAACACTCGACAAGTCAGGTCAGTGCGTTGCTCTGCGAGTAGGTCCTATCGATTCACTCGTGTCTCGTCGTTCGTCAGTGTTTAAACCCACACCAGCTCTGCCGTGTTCGGGGATGACGGCATTAACTATTGTGGGTGCGTCGTGGTGAGCAAAAAACGCACCAGAGCAATGACGATGCTAGAACTCGTAGTAGCCATGACGGTTCTCGCTATCGTTGCAGGTATCAGCTACACAGGACTCTCTTCGATCACTAAAAACCAGGACGTTAGTCTGGCACGCGGCGACTTGTACATCGTGAGAGAAGCTCAACGCCGCTATGCCGCCTTGCATGACGAATACACGCCTGATCCCTCAGCCCTTGCAGGACTGCCAGCTAGCATCTCTGCCACTTCGCAAGAATCATTAACGCGCGGCACGGTCTCTCTCGCTGTAGGTGCTGACGGCACTCTGGCTTTAGCGACTGTCGCTCAGTCTCAGTGTTTGACGCTTAAAGTGCCGCCGTTGATAGGCGCACTAGGAGACGCGTCAGAAGTGGCGAGTACTTTACCTAGCACGAGCCTGTGTGACGCTAGGTCAGTGTTGGCAACAGGTACATACGCGCTCACACCGGGCGCACCGTCTGACACTCCGTTTTATCTCGCCGCATCCCGGTTCTCTACAGGCACACAGGTGTTTAGTAACTCTGGTCGCGCTAAGTCTTCTCTTGACGTTGTGCTCGGAGCTACAACAGACGCATCGACAGACGACCCCACCTATCTCGCGCATAACGGTCAGCAGTATTTGTATCTCCCAGGTGACAGTAATGTCGCAAACAAAATCGCAACACCCGACTCAGCAGCCCTGTCGGTCACAGGTGATTTAGACCTGCGTGTCTGTATGACACCATCTACGTGGAGCTCAACGCAGGTTCTTCTCGATAAGTCAGGAGCTTATAAACTCTCGCTCACGGCGTCTGGCGCTGTAGCTCTTGTTATGGGAACTACTTCTGGAACTACAACTCTCACGTCGTCTGCGTCTGTATCGTTTATACAAGGTCAGTCCGGGTGCGTGCGGGTGTGGTTTGATACAAACACTGGAACTGGATCTCAGGCGACTTTCTACACGTCAGCTAATGGCGGTGTGTGGTCCTCGCTTGGTGTAGCTCAAACGCTCTCACCGTCTCGCACAATAACAGACACCAGTACCGAGCTCGCAGTAAGCCCTGACGCTACCTTTAAAGGTAGTATGCAGAGTCTTGAGGTGCGTTCTGGTGAGGCGCTCACACTTGTGGGTTCTTTATACGCAACAGGATGCTCACAGAGTTCCTGTATCACTACCACTGGGCAGACTTGGACTATTACGCGAGCCACATCCGGCCCAACTGTGGTCGTGGTGGATCGCGACATGTTCCTATTCGACGGCGTAGATGACTTTATGTGGGCGCCTGACAACTCGTTCTTGGAGTTTGGTCCGACAGACTCAGCAACGGTTGTTCTTGTAGTACGCACACACTCTTCGTTTGCTGCAGCTAAGACCTTTTTGTCAAAACGCGCTAACGCAGCCTCTACTTACAACGGCTGGGCACTAACAGCCTCGTCTAGCACGTTCGCTCTGAACATGAGCGATGGCTCAGGTACATCTAAAGATTCCCCAGCAACACCAACGTACACACCTGGTGATCTGGTGACGGTCGCTTTTACTCGTTCAGGAGCAACGTCAGCAACGCAGGCGTCTTTAGGGTTACGTACGTCAGCTGCTCAAAACAGAACCCTCGTCGCCTCAGTTGCGAACAATGATCCGTTATGGATTGGTCGCTCCCCTGCTGGGTACGCTCCTTTTGAGCTTATTGGTGTCGCGTTCTACCAAAGGACTCTCTCTCTGCCAGAGATTAAGTCTGTCGCAGCAACCTTGGCGCCATAGACAACGCACCGACTGTGGGGGTAGCTGAGAATCAACTCTCTTCCCAAACAATCCGGAGAAAACATGGACGGAACAACCGTCGAAAGCACACCCTCGCTTCGCCGTCTTCGCCTTATAGCGGCGACCGGCGCCTGCGCGGCAACACTCGCTCTCGCTTCGGCGTGGGCTCCTTGGTTCAACTCATCAACTGCACGCGGTGTGAAAGGTACAACTGCAGCTTCCACAAAGTGTGGCAAGCAAGGTGGTATGACTATTGTAGACAACTCAGGCGCTACGTACTGCGTGGTCTCTGATGTCTCTATCTCGGGTCGAGCTCTCGCAGCCTCAATAGAGGATGTACGGGCCTCTGGCATCACACGCAACATCGCATACTCAAAGCAGCCTAAAGCAATAATGACTCTCCCAGCCCCGTCTTTTTGGGCGTTGCTGGCAGGGATACTTGTGTTAATAGCTTGCGCTTTGCAGAGCATGGTCGCAGCCTTCGCAGCACCGTTGTGTGCTTTGTCGGCGTGGCGGGCTTTAAACGACTTCACGCGGTACGCGACAGACGTAAAACACGGCGGGACTTTAGTCTCAGTCGAGTACGGCGTGTCTCTCACGAGACTTTCAATCGTCGTAGTGTCTGTGATGTCAGTCTCCTGTGTAACGCTTATAGTGAAGATGCGAAAGAGCGTCTGGGCAGCTCGTAAAGAGCAAGGCCAGCCAGCTTCAGCACTCACAAGCGTCTTACAGGCAACTGTCTCTCGAGCTGTTTCTGAAGCCCAGAAGCAACGACCAGGAACGAGTTCTTGAACTAACCCCAAACACCCCGCGAAAATCGGGGTGTTTGACTATACGGACCCCTGACGCA
>Ga0102917_1000342_pt1 | contig 15101 bp, 14 predicted proteins | sample Colrivmet1562A02_FD_78201 | JGI IMG/M metagenome (GOLD analysis project Ga0102917, IMG submission 78201) | Estuarine microbial communities from the Columbia River estuary - metaG 1562A-02 | ecosystem: Environmental > Aquatic > Marine > Intertidal zone > Estuary | place: USA: Columbia River...
ACAACTAATTTCCGTCATTTTATTGTTTAACCATTCTTCATTTTATTTTTTATAATTATCAAGTTTCTTTTTAAACTTCTTTGTATATTTAATTTATTAAATTCAATTCCTGTTTGATCAGACACAAGAATTGTCTTGACGCCAATAGATTCAACTTTAGTAGTATTGTAAATAGCGTCATCAAAAAAAATTATTTCTTTTTCTGTACATCCTATTTTACAAATTAATTCTTTAATCATTTCATCTTTACCAGTATATTCGTCTATATTATTAATCACAGGATGTAACTTTTTTTGTTCTGATATTGTATAATCAAATAAGGATGTAACTTTTAACATGTCTAAATATATAGTTGGATTTTTATTATGAGTAGCTATACACAATATTTTACCATTGTTTTTTAAATTTTGCAAAAATACTCTTACTTGTTCATGATAAATTTGTTTATACATTTCATTAGCACCGTGCAAATATAATGTATTATCTAAATCGAATACAAAAACTTTATAATCACTTTTTATAACAGAATTTTTTGTTTTTTTAGTAACACCTTTTAGAATTGATAAATTTCTAACAGGTCTCATTTTTAAACTTGAATTATTATTTTCATTTCAATTTTTAGTTATTATATATAAGTCCAATCTTCACAATCTACACAATCTTCTACTTTTACACATTCTGGAAAATCAGTTTCCCAATGAGGAATTATATTATTAATTATATAATCTATACGATGTTTTAATATAGACTCACCATAACCTAATTTTTCTTTTGATCTAAAAGAACATGTATTCCCAACGTGACACTTAGTATTCACATAATACCCTAAACTTGAACATGTCATACCGCAATTACCAATAAAAAGTGGATCAGCATCGTGACCAAAATGATAAATTTTATCACTATGTATATCACCTAAACCAACTAAATCTATATAATGCTTATCACCTGGCGATTCAAAGGCAACTGCTGTTTTATTATAAGTTAAACCCATCATACTAGCTAAAGTACCACCTAAAGAATGTCCAGTAAATATTACTAAACTATTCCCAAAATCAACGTATTCCTTAATTTTACTTACTATATTATCTGCAATATTCATATAATTATACGAATATTTCGCACTTGATTTATAACAAGCTTTACAACACGTATTTTCATCTTTATACATACATTCTTTACAACTTTCAATATGTTTGTAAAAACAACAAGAAAAATATAAATTATCATTCACTTTATCATTTGTAGGAATATAACAGTTCGAGTTGTTTTCCATCTGTAAGGTACCTTGCTGTCTAACAACATCGTCGTTAAAAGTACCTTGCCGAACTGATGGATTCGTCATCTGTAAGGTACCTTGCTGTCTAACAACATCGTCGTTAAAAGTACCTTGCCGAACTGATGGGTTCGTCATCTGTAAGGTACCTTGCTGTCTAACAACATCGTCGTTAAAAGTACCTTGCTGTCTAACAACATCGTCGTTAAAAGTACCTTGGTCCTCTATATCATCAGTTGTAAAAGAAAACCAAGGTAAACTAGTTCCCTTGAATGCAATAACATTGATACTACGATCTGAATTTGTGAATAAATAAGATCTTACTGTATCATTGTCAATACTAGTATCAAATACTTGAGGTAAACTAACATTTAACCAAGATGTATCTTTAGGTAATTTGTAATATACATTTCTAGACATTTTAGCCAAATCATAAACCATATCATAACTTAATACATCAATCAATTTATCAAACATATCAAGAAAGCTTTTATTAAAAGCTTAGTATAAAATAATATTAACTATTAAACAAATCAAGAAAGTTGTTTTTAAAAGCTTTTTTTAAAAGCTTAGTTTAAAAGTAAAATTAATTAATAAGTAAATGAGGAAAAAAAAAGAAAATTTAGATATACCATCATCCTCGTCTAATAAAACAATTCAAAATAAAAAATCAAAAAGTCAATATTCTATATTACAAAGACATGAAATGAAATTATTGGAATTTTCTAATAAAGCCGAAAGATTAAAAGTTATAGATACAAAAATAAAGGCTTTAGAAAATTTAATTGAAAAATTATCTAAAGAATTAAATCACAAGAAAACCAAAAATCCAATATGTAATATAACATCATCTATAATTAAACATAAAGAAAAAATTACTAAATTAAAAACAGAAGAGACATTGATAAAAAGTGGTGAAGATGAAATAAATTACTTATTAGATTCTTCTAAAATTATTCTAGAATATACAAAGATAGAAGAACAGGAAGCCTTGTTATTAAATGTAAACGACTTGTCAGACCAAAATAGTCATGAATTAAATAATATTAATACAAAAAAACATAATTTAGTAGATTTATATTTGTCTAATTTTGAACCAGGATATACTTTAAATCAAAGACCTATTAAAAATTCTATAATGTGCGAAAATTGTAATATATTATATAATATCGAAAATAGCTTTATGGTTTGTCATTCTTGTGGTCTCTGCAAACCAACTATAGAACAAGCCAACGAACTTTCATATAAAGAAATGCAAGATTTCGATTACCGACCACAATTTACCTACGATAAGCGCTCACATCTCGAAGATTGGCTCCGCAGGTTCCAGTCTAAAGAAAATCGTAGTATACCGCAGGAAATATTGGACAAGGTGATTCTAGAATCTCAAAAAGAAAGAATAAGTGATTTAAATACATTAACAGAAGAAAAAATCAAACGATATTTAAAACGATTATCATTAAATGATTATTACGATAATGTAATTGGTATTATTAATCGTATTAATGGTAGACCACCTTTTACATTAACATCAGAAGTAGAAGATAAAATAAAGACGATGTTTCAGCAAATACAAGATCCATATGAAAAATTCAAACCATCTGGACGTAAGAACTTTCTTAGTTATAGTTATACTCTTCATAAATTTTTTCAAATTTTGGGATTACACGAATTTGCAAAGTACTTTCCACTTTTAAAAAGCACTGACAAATTACGTCAACAAGACGATATTTTTAAAAAAATAGTTGGACATATGTCACAAGTTGACCCTACTACAAAATGGGTATTTTATCCAAGTATATAAGAAATCGTCTAGGACATTGTTTTTTAATTTAATTATTACATTTCGTTTATTTGATTAAATTAATTTAAAGATAAAAGATATAAGCTTTTAAAAAAGCTTAACCAAAAAAAGTAAAAAAATGGAATTAAGCAAAGCTCCAGTTGATATTAAAACACTTGTTCAAACTAGTAATATACAAATTTACGATCAAAATAAATTAATAGATAAATTAAAGGAACATTTTGATGAAGCTGAACAAAAATTATACGTAGCAAACTTGTTTCTTTATTTAAATTATCATCCTACAAATGATTATATAGTAAATTTAGAAAATGTATGGAAATTTATAGGTTTTTCTAACAAAGCAAACGGTAAACGTTTATTAAAACAGCATTTTACTGAAAATAAAGACTATAAAATAGTTTTCATCCGAACGGATGAAAACCCCCAAAATACAAATTTAGGTGGTAGACCTCAAGAAACTATAATGTTGAATATAAATACATTTAAAAAATTATGTTTAAAAAGTAATACGAATAATGCAGACAAAATACATGATTATTATATAAAACTAGAAATGGTTTATAATGAATTAATAAAGGAACAATTAGAAGAACAACAGAAATTAATAGGAGAAAATCAAAAAAAATTAGAAACAACACAAAAAGAATTGCAAAAAGAAAAAACATGGCGTAATAAAATGTTAAATCGTAGGTGTTTTGATGCAGACGATGGAGATCATGTTTATATTTTTAAAGATAATTTAGAAAATGAAGATTCCATATTAAAAATTGGTAAAACTAAAAATTTAGTAGATAGAGAAAGATTTTACAGTAATATAAATAAATCTGGTGGTATTGTTTATTATAAAAAATGTAAAGATAGTGGATTAATTGAAAAGTTATGTCATCATATGTTGAATAAATTCAGAGAGAATAAAATGCAAGAATGGTTCAATATAGATTTAGAGTTGGTAAAAAAAACAATTGATACAGTAATTTATTTTGTAGATGAAAATATAAATAATATGGAAAATTTTATTCCACAAATTAGTGAAAGTTTTAAAATAAAAAGTGAACTTTTAGTTAAAAAAGAACCTGTAAAGATAGAACCTCAAGTAGATAAATCAAATGATTTTACTGGATTTTTAGAAAACTTTTGTGAAATAGATGAAAGCTTTTTTGCAGCAAAAGAAGAATTAACAAAAGCTTTTAGAATTTATTGTAAAGTAACTGTTGAAAAAGATACTAAAAATAAACTAAATACATTTTTACAACATAAATTTAAATCAGGTGTTGAATTTTATGGTAATATTAGAAGAAATGTATGGAGAGGATTTCGTTTACGCCCATTAACATTTTCTGCAAATGACCTTGATAATATAACAGATTTAGAAAAATTTATTATGGAAGAATGTACAATAGGTTATACGAATAGAGTTTCTTTTTGCGATTTCCACAAAGCTTTTAGTGAATACATCGGTAAAGATGTAACATATGTAGGAAAACAAGAAATTCAACAATATTTAACAGAAAAATTTTCATATGGGCGTGTACATTTAAGTGAAAATAGTAAAACAACACATTTATTTGGTGTATTAGGAATAAGTTTAAAAGATAACTTGGGATTAAAATCTTCTAAAAGAACATGTAAACAAGTAGCTCAATTTACCGTACCAGGAGAACTGATCAATACGTGGGAATCGTTAACAGTTGCTTCAACTCAATTAAATATACCAAGAAGTACTTTATCAATGTTTATCAAATCACAAAAAGTAAAAGACAATATTATTTTTAGATATATATAATAAGAAAATTTTTTTATTTTATTAGTATATACAACATGGCTCAACATATGAATAATACTTATATTATTGCAGCTATCATTTTGGTAGCTCTAGTAGTGTATTTTTTTGTATACAAACAAACAGAAAGTTTTGAAGACACTATAAAATCACCAAATGTTTTAAATATAGAATTTCCAAATGAAGGTTTAATCGGTTCCTTTATTGCACCACAAGACTCTATACCTAGAGTAAAAAGAGAAGCAACAACTGATCCAACTATCTTTTCACTAATATCAACAAATTCAATTTTCACCCCAACAATCGGTAAGAAAGTAAAATATATATCTAATACAGATGGTTCTATAGCTGGATTCTTATTTAAAATTGTTAATAAAATACCAACATCACAATACTAAAAATCTAAATCTAAATTAATCAATATTTTTTTGATTAATTTACAAATTTAATTACAATTCTTTGGGATCTTTGAGATCTTTGAGATCTTTGTCCTTTGATTTTTTAAATTTGTTTATAATTTTATCAAAAGGGTTTTTACTTTTAACACTATTTATACTTTCTACTATACTCTTCTCATCATCACTCTTAATTCCAAGTCTTTCATTTATAATTTGTTCAAATTTAGGCCCAGATCTCTCTTGTTCACCAGTAGGTCCTTGTTGTCCAGTAGGTCCTTGTTCACCAGTAGGTCCTTGTTGTCCAGGAGGTCCAGGTGGTCCTTGTTGTCCAGGAGGTCCTTGTTGTCCAGGTGGTCCAGGTGGCCCTTGTTGTCCAGGTGGTCCTTGTTGTCCAGGTGGTCCAGGTGGTCCAGGTGGATTACTACTACTATCACTACTACTTGAACTACTACTATCACTACTACTTGAACTACTACTTGAACTACTATCACTGCTACTTGAACTACTATCACTGCTACTTGAACTACTACTTGAACTACTATCACTGCTACTTGAACTACTACTTGAACTACTATCACTGCTACTTGAACTACTATCACTATTCTGACGATCTAGCAATGGTTTATTTTGTGCATCGTTACTGTTTTCCCAAACAGATGGGTTAATGGGTTCATCTATATTTACATTAATATCTCGGCTTATACCTTGATCTTGTATTTGATCTTGTATTTGATCTTGTATTTGATCTTGTATTTGATCGTGTTCTTCTTTTGATATTAAATCTACTTCTTGTTTTTGATCAACTTTGATTTTTGATATATATTCTTCTTGATTTACATTATTTATATCTGTTTTAGTTTTGGTTTGTCGCGCATTACTAGACCGTCCGCGTCCCTAATGGTGGCGTCTATGGTGTCCTCCATGGTGGTATCCACCGTGATGCCCATGTCCTTTAAGTTCAAAGTACAAGCTTTTATTCTCAGTTGCGCGTATAACATCACGAAGTCTATCAGCTTCTTGGGTGGACAAAACACTCTTGATATTTGCTTCAGAAGCAGCAATCTTATCTTTAAGATCGCTATATTCAAAGGCCATTTGCTTAGAAAGATCTCCCTTATTTTTTAAAGCATCTATTTGGATAGCTGATGTATTTTCAGCTGCTTGTTTAGCAAGGATTGCATATTGATTTGTGTTAGAAAGTATAGTTTCAGCCTTTCCTTGAAAAATATCTTTTGAAGTATTTGCAAAATTGGACCAGTTGGCATCATTGTTAGCTTTAAGATAACTGATAAGTTCGTTTGTATTTTTCTGAGCTTCAAGACGTCCTAGAGTTACAGCATCATTAACTGCAGATTGAGATCTATAAATAGCTTCATCAGTACCCATAGCTGTTCTATAAATATTATCATCAATGCGAGATGTAGAACGTTCAGTGGCCAAAAGGTTATCAGCTGCACCTTTTCCAACAGAATCATTTAATATTGAAGAAGTTCTGTAAACAGTGTCTTTAACTGCACTTCCTTGTTCCTTAATACTATCATTAAGTAATTGAAAGTTGCGATTTTGCCTATTTTCATTGGCATATTGTGCTCGATCTTGGACATCCAAAATTTCTTTTGTTTGATAAAATTGGGATTTTAATCCCTCTGTATTTTGATAACTTTGACTTTTTAACAAGTCTGTATCAACTTTTCCGATCATGTCGGATAAATATTGCGTTTGGTCATAACTAGCTTTTAATTGGGCAGGATCCATTTTTATAACTTGTATTGTTATACATTTTAACAAGAAAAAAAAAATTCGTAAATTCCGAACAAAATGATTATTTAAATTATTTCGCGTTAATTTTATCTTTACGCTTTTTTACACTTTTTACATTTATCGATGTTTTTAAATAACTTATAGATTGTGGTCAAATCGGTGGCATTTTGAAAGGATAAAATGCGTACTATTTAATAATTTTTTTTATAACCTAGTTTTAATATGGATAACGAAAACTACATTTCACCTAATAAAATTACTAAACAATATGATATTACATCAGGAACTTTGCGTAGATGGTCTGAAGCTGGTAAAATCAGATGTTTAAGACCAAATGGTGGAAAGCGTATTTACAATATAGAAGATATTAAAAAGATTTTTAATGCAGAAAGCAAATTGGAAGAAAAAGATAACAATATTAATTTAAATAAAGATTTAAAAAAAGTCTTTACTAATTTAAAACAAAACATTCAAAATGACAAAGGTATCGATTCTATTAAATATATTGAAACTGAATTGCAAGATTTGATAGTTTTGATTAATGATATTAAAAAACAATAAGTTAAATTTAATGAAATTTTGATAAAGTAAAATTTACTTTATAAAAAATGATTACAAAAATGATTTAGAGAACTATTATTAAAAATTAGGCATACTATTGGTTCTACAAAAGACACATTTAGTAGATCCAGATATATCATTATATCTACCCCAACAAATTGTATGTACTGAATTGTAACATTGGTATATACAACAAATAGTTGATTCTGTTTGGTAATTAATTTTTTCTAAACATATAGGGCAATTTTCATTTCTACCAATATGACCTGCTGTATTTTTATTAATTCTATATGTATCTATAATAAAATTGTAATCCGATAAACTCCAATTTATAGGATCCATAGTATTGAAAAATTTAGTTCCTATCCAATAAATATGTTTACATGTAGTTCCTCTAAATTTATAATCAGGGCAATTACACGAACAATGCAAATCCGAATCTCTCAAGATTTTGACATTATAAATTTTATTACTAGATCCTAACATTGTAAATTCAATACCATCTCTATAAGTTATAGAATATAACAATTGAAATCTAATTAACAGGATTCTTTCAGTTAAACTTTTCAGTTTTCTTTTAAAAGCATCTTGCTGAACTGGCGAATTAATTGAAGCACCTTGCTGTCTATCGAATTCTTCATTGGAAGAATACGTATCATTTACATCCATAACTAAGATTTGTACTTTTTATTTTTCAATTTTCTTTTAAGAAATTAATTTATTTATTTTAGAAACGGTATTTTTTATTAAAGAAGATAAATCGTTTATTTCATTTAACGATTCTCTAATACAATCTTCTAATAATAATTGATGTTTTATAATTTGATTTTCGAAATATATATGATTTATATTTGAATCAATATGATTTATATTTGAATCAATATGATTTATATTTGAATCTATATGATTTATATTTGAATCAATACTAGTTAATTTTTGTTCAATAGATTCTAGTCGTGTAAAAATACCTTGCTGTTTATCGACATCATTTTTCGTTTGCGTATTATCATTTTTATGCTTATTGTGATCTATTTTAGATTCTAATTGAAGTAATTTGTTCAACAATTCTGTATTACTAACAAACATATATATATTAAATAAAAATAAAATTATTTGTTTAACGATGGTTTAGAAATATATATTTTGCGTTAAAACATATACATTTTTTTATATTATTTATATAATAATGTCAACTGAAAAAACGATTGATTATTTATTTGAAGATCCAGAGATTCAAAATCAAAAATTTGCTCTAATTAGTATTGTTGGTCCTAATATGAAACAGAAATGTGATGTATGGGGCTTGAAAATTAGAGGTGTTTCTGATACTTTAGAAAAAGCAAAAACTCAATGTCAAAAACTTTTACGTATAGATAATAATTATGATATTTATACAGTAGAAGTTGGGAAATTTTTCCCATTGGCAGTAGAACCACATCAAATAAATGATATAGAATATGAAAATAAACAATTAAATACATTAGTCAAAAGTTATTTGGAAAATAAAGAATCTGCTAACGAATTGTGGCATCAAAGGAAATCCGAGATGATCCAAACTGCAATTAAAGAAGGTAAAAACCAAGAAGAATTTGCAAATAAACCAGAACATCCTATTGCAGTATTGTATAGAATCAGAGATTATGAACAAACAATTAATGAATTGGAGGGTCAATTAAAAACAGTAAATGACAGATTAGAGAATGCAAGGAGTAAATTTAGTGGTTATACTGATGTTGAAAAATCTGATGCAATGACTAAAATTGAAAATGAGCATCTTACGTCTGAAAATAAAACAGAAATTAAAGTAGACGAGATAAGATCAGATGAATCTGTAAATGTAGAATCTATTATTGAAAAATTAAAAAAAAACGAGGTGGAATTAGAAGAAATGACTAGTTTTCAAGAATCTATTTCTGAAACATCTGCACCATCAGCGTATAAACGTATTTCACAAAATATTTCTGATTTACAAAAAGAAATATCTAGTTTGAAAAATATTTTAAATGATAAAAATTTAATCAACCAATATATCAATAATAATTATAAAGATTCCCAATATCATTTTGATTAAATGTATTTTCTATTTATTTCTATTATTTTGAATAATAGAAAGAAAAATTATGTATTGTATTATGTATTGTATTATGTATTGTATTATGTATTGTATTATGTATTGTATTAAATCAGTTTTGCAGTTTTAATGTGATAAGGATTTTCTACTAATTGACTTGTAATAAGATCTGGTTGTAAACGATTGATGGTATCTTCTGGGCCATTATCTTTTCTATATTTGATAGGAATACCAATATTTTGTTTACTTGGAATAATTTGAGAAGTATTAATATTCATTTTTGGTCGAGCATCTTCTAATTCTTTTAGTTGCATATTTTCTGTATGTTTAATATCTCCATAAGATGCGGATCCAGTTCCAGTTTGAAAACTACGTGGATTACTTGTATAATCACTATTAGCGGAAATCATTTCTTTACCAGTTGTTTTAGCTTCATATTTATTTACAATATATGCCATACCATCTGGTTTATGAAGTTGTCCTTCATATGTGCTGTTAACTAAGGTTTCTTTTTGAGTTTCTTTTGCTGTAAAATCTGATATTCCAGCAATATATGCAGAATTTGCTCCACGATTATAAACTGTTTTAACATTTCCAAAACTATCTACATACATTGTAGTTTCTTTGATAGTAGTTTTAGCATCATCTCTTGGTTTAATCTTCATACCCGCATTTGGATTTTTTGCATTAAGTAAATGTGAAATTTCTCCAGTTGTTTCTCTTTCGGATTCGTAATTTTTAATAGATGTACGTCCATAATCACTTGTGTTTTGAGTATTTACAATACTACCATTTGCATTTCTTAGATAGTCATTTTCAAAATTATGTCTTTTTGGTTCCTGAAATATTGCATCTGTTAATTCGTGACTATTATCGAAAGTACCTTTACCTTGCTGAACACGCTGTTTTGTTTTATTTAACTGAGGATTAGAAGAAGGTCCAAAATATTCCATATTGTAACCTTCACGAGATACGTGTTTAATATTACTATAATCTTGTTTAGAAGTTATAGCAATATACTCACCTGGTCCTTTAAACAAATGATCATGCGTTTTTTCATAATATGTATCTGGTCTTCTTTTATAAACTTCTGGTTGAATACCCCTAACTTCACCCATTTGTCCAGCTATAGTTCTTCCAGCATATGTTTCTTTTGGTTTATTAGCTGCACGTAATTCATCAACAGTTTTTATACTTGGTCGAATATTATTTTCTATTGTTCCAGCTCTAATAGCTGAAACTCTTTGCTGTTCAACTGGACGTTCTCCTTGTTTATACAATGATGGAATATATCTATCAGTATCTATCTGAGTAGCAAAAACAGGATTTCCGTAAATATTTTCAGTTTGATTTTTGAAAAATTGACCAATTTCATTTTTATGCTGAAAAGTTGACGTATTTCCTGTATGTATATCCAATAAAGATTGATTTGAAAATTCTTCCATATTTTGTTTTGAAGTACTTCCGAAAAAAGGAACCATATTAGCATGCAATTTTTCAAAAGGTAATCCAGTTAAAATATTTATTTCAGTCTCTGCACTCATTTTACCTAAAGGAGTAAAATCTTGAGTTACAGGTTCACCTACAAATTCTATTGTAGATTTAAACATAGGCATTTCATCTATTTTATTCTGTTCTCTTGATACTGAACCTTTTGCATTACTTATACGATTTATATCGTTAAGTTTACCAAGTTGTTCCGAACTTAATCCAGAAATCTCTTTATTTATTTTTTCAGACAATACAGAGTCATTTCCCACCATACTATATGTATTAAATAATGGCGGGATCATCCCTGTTTCAGAAGCCCTTTCTGCTAATTTATAATTTTGTAAAGATTGTTGTAATATTTGTTCGTTTGCTTTTTCAACTACGTTAGAACTATAAATATTTTGCCCATTTGGAATTTCTGTTTTATCTACACCTTTTCTAATACTAATATCTGATCTAGATTTTTTTTCATCTTTGCCAAAAAAATAACCAGCTAATGTTGTCAAGCCAATTAATGGAATAGTTAAACTCATTATACTATAACAATAAAAAAAAGTAATTAAAAATTAATCAAAATAATTTTGATTAATTTAATGTTTTTCTAAAAGTAACTTTTTGGTTAACCTTTAGTTACTTTTAAAAAAAGTAGGTTATTTCCATTCTAAAAATTTTTTTATAATTTTTTTGTCAAGACTATAAATCTTGGTTTGTACATCTACAAATGAAATTCCCCGATTTGTAGTTTTATATTGAGCATGAAGTTGTCGCAATGTTCTGTAGTATACATTATCTTCTTTAATTTCTACTGTATGTTTAATATGAGACTCAATATACATTTGATATACAGTTTTTACTAATTTTAATAGAGATGCTTTAATAACAGTAAACATAAAATAATGTTCAGAATAAAATTTTTCTAATAATTCTAACGTTTCTGGTTTTTGAAGTAATTCTAAATATCTCATTCTAATTTCTGGAACATTACCTCTAATCGATTTTATCAAAGTATACATTTTGAAATCATATTTGTAAACATTCCAATAACCAGTAGTATTATCTTGAATTTTAATTATAATACCTCTTTTAAATTTGTTATAATCATCTTCTGATGTATTTAAAAATTCATCTGTGTCTATGTATTTAATTCTCTTTATACCATATACATTTCTAAATACATTACTATAATCTTCTTTACAAGATTTATTATGAATTTTAGAAATATAAACCAACATATTTACGTTATGCTTTACCACAATTCTATTTTCTTTATGAAGCAAAACAAAAATATATGTAAAATTTTTATCTAATGTAGGTAGCAATGAACTATCAAAAATTTCCCAAAACATTGTATCAAAATTCTTTTTACTTGACCAAAAACTATTATTCGCATCAATGCATTTAGTTGTAGCAGTATACCAAGTATTATTATAATTATATAATCTTATAATCGTACCATCTTCACAATATTCTAATCTAATATTACTATTATAATTTTGTTTTACTAAATTTATAGCATCAGCGTGGCATGATAATTCACTGATTTTTGGTTGACACATACAAATTATTTTATTTGTAGAACGTTCAAAAATAAGACCATTGCATTGATTTTTAAATTTTAATAATTTTTCATTTGTAAATTCTTCTTGTTTTTCTTCTTGTTTTTCATTTGTAAATTCTTCTTGTTTTTCTTCTTGTTTTTCATTTGTAAATTCTTCTTGTTTTTCTAAAAGTAATTTACCAGAACTTTTTACATATTGATTTTTACTATTTGCTACTAAGTAAAGATCATCCGTTTGTTTTACACAAATATCATTCGATTCACAAAAATCGCGAACATTCTCAAAATTGTTCGCGTTGACAAATTGGCATACATCTGATACATCAATAATAGACATCTTAAAATTAAGTAATTAATATAATATAATATGATATTAATATTATATCGATATAAATTCAATTTTTATGTAATTTTGATAAATTTATCAATTGTATTACCTAAAGTAATAGTAGTTTTTTCAATTTGAGATAATCTATTTTTAGCATCTTCGATACGTTTTTCGTTTAAATTATATGTTTTATTAGTTGTTATATCGGAAAATACATTTTGATTAACTCTTTTTATATTTTCTATATCAACTTCTTCAATATAATCATTGCAAATAAACATTGGATATTGGATCATTTTGTATATTTTGTTTTCTTTAAAACTATTTCTGAATTGAGTTATATTTAATTCACCTCCAAACATTTTTAATGCACATCTTGGTGGTGCAGAAACTAAATTTATATCTAATAGAAATGTTCCTGTCAATTTTTTATATAAAAAATTAATTAAATTACGTTTAGACTGATAAATAGAATTATCATTTTTATAAGCCAACATACATGAAAAACTACAAAAAACACCTTTAACATGAAATTTTTTCTTATAATCATCGTATTTTATAGGTAAACCTATAGGAACTGTTTCAAATTGATGACAACACCACCAACAAGAAATATCAGTTTTATCCAACCAATTATCGGTATGAATGAATTCGTGCATTATTTCAAAATAACCTCTTTTTTTATTAGTTTCCCTTTCATCAGCTTCGGAATATTCAACTTTGTCTTTTTCATCTGAAAATGTCATCATATTTATCTTATTACAAATATCATTTTCTTTATGAATAGTTTCCAATTTATTTACCAAAATCGTATCTTGATGTTCTCTAAATTCTATTCTTTTTTCATATAATTCCGTTAATGTATCACCATTTATCTCATTTAAAATTAGTTCTTCTTGGTTTAACAATTCATCGTATTCTTTTTGCAATTCTATAATATTTTCTTTGTTTTCAGATTTTAATTTTTGAAAAACTAAATCAATTATTTCATTTTCATTTTCATTTTCATTTTCATTTTCATTTTCATTTTCATTTTCATTTTCATTTTCATTTTCATTTTCATTTTCATTTTGTAATATTGCATCTTCTATAAAAATACTACAATTACTTTCTTGGTGTAAAGATTGTAATACAGAAGTTTTTACCTTTGATTCTTCTATAACATCTTCATCTTCCTTTTTAATATCTAAATGTAAAATGTAATTATTTTTATCTTGCAAAACTGTTGTTAATGGTATTTTTTTTCTAATAGAAGAACTAAAATATTTAACAGCTGCTTTTCTACCTCTTTTTTTCTTCTTTTTTATTTCTTCTACAACTATTTCTTTCTTTTTTCTACCCCTTTTCTTTTTTTCTTCAGGAACTGTAGGAATTGTTTCCACAATTTCTTTTCTAGGTCTACCTTTTTTCCTTTTGATAATCACCACTTCTTGATTTTCTTGTGTAGGCGTAGCCTTATCATCTATTGATGTCGTTGGTTGATTTTCCTCTGCCATTATTAAAAATTAAATTTTATCTTTACTTTTCAATTTTTATGAAAAATTAATTTCTAAAGAAATTATAAAATGAATGATGGAAATGATGAAATGTGTCCAAGTCTTCTTGATACACTTGGCTTTTTAAAATTCCCAGATACTAAAGTATTAACTGATACTATATCAGAAAGCTCCGATTTTGAAGCTCCTGAAGTTGCAAGTGAAGCCGCAAGTGAAGTTGCAAGTGAAGATGTTAAAGTTGCAAGTGAAGCTCCTGAAAATATAATATCTATTGCGACTGTAGAACCAGAAGATCTTACATCTGATGAATCTACTATACCTACAGAATTATCAGATGAAATTGAACAACTTTCCTCTCCATCTACAACACCTAAACAAGTTCCTGATGACATTTCTTCATTATCTTCTGTATCACAATCAGGACAAGGTTTTATAAAACGCAAGTCTTCAGCAAAACTAAAAAGATCTTCTATTAAACGTAAGTCTTCACCAAAACTAAAAAGATCTTCTATTAAACGTAAGTCTTCACCAAAACTAAAAAGATCTTCTATTAAACGTAAGTCTTCACCAAAAC
>Ga0102917_1000343_pt1 | contig 15089 bp, 14 predicted proteins | sample Colrivmet1562A02_FD_78201 | JGI IMG/M metagenome (GOLD analysis project Ga0102917, IMG submission 78201) | Estuarine microbial communities from the Columbia River estuary - metaG 1562A-02 | ecosystem: Environmental > Aquatic > Marine > Intertidal zone > Estuary | place: USA: Columbia River...
GTAAAGGCTGAATCTTAAAAAAATACACCGTGACTCATAAAGAATGTTAAGACTTAAAGGCCACTGTCATTTCCCGTTTACCTGGAGGACCTGGTCTTGTTTCTACCTTAAAACCAACCGATTTTAAATCACGCTTTACTTGACCTTTAGCACAATAGGTAACTAGTATTCCATTCGTTTTCAAGGCCTTAAATGCAATCTCAAAATTACTAATGGTCCACATTCCTTCTTGCGCCCTTGGCCCGAAGGCATCATAAAAAATCACATCAAACGAATCTTCGATTGAAAGATTAGCCCAAAATGCGTGAATTGGTTCTAGGGTAAAGTCCCCTATATGTTGAGTTGAGCCGTAAACAAATTGGCTAAAAAATCGCAGATCTTGTTCTTGGGTTACCCCAATTTCTTTCAAACACGTGGTGATAAGCTCACCTTCGACCGGATAGGCTTCTACCCCACTATACCAAAGCGTTACCTTATTTTTTTTTGCCCATTGATAACTCAAGTACGCATTCAGCGCAGTACCCAATCCCATTTCCAACACACGAATCGATGAACTTTCCTTAAGTGGTTCAAGTCCATGCTTAATAAACACGTGATTTGCTTCTTGTAATGCCCCGTGAATGGAATGGTAATGCTCGTCAAGCTCAGGAACATACAAGGTATAGGAACCGTCAGCCGTCTTAGTTAGCGTTCTTTTCATTTTTTTCGAGCCACCATGATTCCATCGCGAATCGGGAGCAAGATATTCTCTACCCGTTCGTCGGCTTGAATCCGTTCATTATAGTTACGCAACAGGACAGTTTCACGATCTTGTGCTGCTTCGTCAATCACCTTCCCAGACCATAGAATATTATCCGCTAAAATGATTCCTCCTGGATTCATTCGCTCAATAACTAGGTCGTAATAATTCAAATAGTTTTTTTTATCGGCATCAATGAATACTAAATCCCACATATCAGGTAAGGTAGGAATTAACTCCATGGCATCACCAATGCGGTAATCAATTTGCCCCTTGTAACTTGAATCATTAAAATACCCTTGTACTCGAGCTTGCAATTCCTCATTTACATCGATGGTAATTAACTTTCCATCATCAGGTAATCCTTCTGCCAAACACAAGGCAGAATATCCGGTGTAGGTTCCGATTTCAAGAATACGTTTTGGTTTTAATAAGTTAGCAAGCAAGGACAATACCCTACCTTGTAGGTGACCACTCAGCATTCTCGGTTGAAGTACTTCCAAGTGTGTTTCTCTGTTAATCCGTGAAAGCAACTCAGATTCTGGACTGGTATGAATTCCTGCGTATTGCTCTAATTCCGGTGAAATAAAGTTCATGAGGCAAAGGTATTGCTTTCTTGAATGGAATGGAAAAGTAACTCTCCCATTTTAATTTTCTTTTGTCTTGTGCCAAAATGCGTTTTTTGTTGGTGCGCCCTTCGACAAGCTCAGGGACCGCACCAGATGTATTGGATGTAAATTAAAGCGCCCTTCGACAAGCTCAGGGACCGCTATAATTTATCTAATCCCGCTAATCGGAGCGAATGTTTCGATATTGCGGGAATAATCACTAACCCATCAAGCCAATCTTACTGAAAATTGCCCTTTTAAGAAGAACAAGGTAATTTTCGATTTTTTATCTTCTTGTTTTATCAATGAATCTTACCTTTGTAATTCATTGTATAACCATATGACCGTTTCTGAAATACGCCAACAGTTTTTTGATTTTTTCGAACGCAAGGGACACGCTATTGTCCCTTCTGCACCGCTAGTAATTAAAAACGACCCGACCCTGTTATTTACCAATGCAGGAATGAATCAATTTAAAGATTACTTTTTAGGGAATGAATCCGCTCCGGTAAAGCGAATTGCCAACTCCCAAAAATGCTTGCGTGTATCGGGAAAGCACAATGACCTAGAAGAAGTCGGGGTTGATACCTATCATCACACGCTGTTTGAAATGTTAGGAAATTGGTCCTTTGGTGATTATTTCAAAAAAGAAGCCATCGAATGGGCCTGGGAGCTGTTGACAGAAGTCTACAAACTAAATCCTCAAGATTTATATGTTACCGTATTCGAAGGGGACGAAACCGATAAGGTTCCAATGGACTCCGAATCGAATGATTTGTGGATTAAACTGATCGATCCCTCACACATCTTATTAGCGTCTAAAAAGGACAATTTTTGGGAAATGGGCGATACGGGTCCATGCGGTCCATGCACAGAAATACATGTTGATTTAAGAAGTACCGAAGAAAAATTAAAAATTTCCGGTGCGTCGCTTGTAAACCAGGATCATCCGCAAGTCATAGAGATTTGGAACTTAGTGTTCATGCAATTTAACCGCAAGGCGAATGGTGGTTTAGAACCACTTCCAGCAACGCATGTAGACACGGGAATGGGATTAGAACGCTTAGCAATGGCCCTTCAAGGGAAACAAAGCAATTACGATACTAATTTATTTCAAGCCCTTATTCAGCACATGGTAATGCATTCTGGAAAAGCTTACGGCAAAACGGAATCAACCGATATTGCGTTGCGTGTTATTGCTGACCATATCCGAGCGATTGCTTTTTCTATTGCAGACGGTCAGCTACCCGCAAATAATGGTGCCGGTTATGTAATTCGAAGAATTTTACGAAGAGCTGTTCGGTACGGATACCAAACGCTTGACCTGAAGGAACCTTTTCTTTATACCTTAATCCCAGTGCTCATTGAGCAAATGGGTAACCCATACAAGGAATTAGTTACGCAAGCAGAATTAATCACCAAGGTAATTCGCGAAGAAGAAATTAGCTTTTTCAGAACCCTTGAACAAGGGATTAAACGAATGGATCTTTTGATGGAAGCAACACGTAATCAACAGCAATCCACCATTGATGGTTCGGCGGTATTTGAGTTGTATGACACCTATGGATTCCCGTTAGACCTTATACAATTGATTGCTAGAGAGCACGGATTTATGGTCGACGAGCTTGGATTCAATCAAGAATTAAGCAAACAAAAAGAGCGCTCTCGCGCTGCAACGGGAATTGAAACCGACGACTGGCAGCAAGTAAATGAAGAAAACCCTACAGAATTCATTGGATATGATGTTAGTCAATGCGATACGACCATCATTAGATACCGAAAAGTAACTCAGAAACAACGCGAATTCTATCAGTTGGTGCTAAGTCAAACACCATTTTATGCCGAAAGTGGCGGTCAGGTTGGTGATACCGGTTGGTTAATCGATGTACAGGGAAATAAAACCCGAATATTCGATGTAAAGAAGGAAAACAACTTAATGGTACATTTATGCGAATCGTTACCCGCAAGTCTGGGTGATACATTGAGCGCACAAATTGACCAAAACCGAAGAATAAACATTCAAAAAAACCACAGCGCCACGCATTTATTGCACCACGCATTACGGACTGTACTTGGAACACATGTGGAGCAAAAAGGCTCCTTAGTAAGCCCCGACTACCTACGATTTGATTTTTCGCATTTTGCTAAGGTTACGGATGAAGAAATGGAACAGGTTATTTCACTCATGGAACAGCAAATCTCGGCGAAGATTCCGTTGAATGAACAACGAAATACCCCAATCAACGAGGCTCAAGCAATGGGCGCCATGGCCTTGTTTGGAGAAAAATATGGTGATTTGGTTCGTGTGATTCAATTTGGCGAATCCATTGAATTATGTGGCGGAACCCATGTGAAATCTACGGGTGAAATCGGGTTAATTCACATTCAATCAGAATCAGCAGTTGCTGCTGGAATTCGACGCATTGAAGTAATTTCGGGGCAAGCGGCAGAAACCTATTTCAAAAAGGAATCCGCCTTAATGACTGAGGTACGTACGATGTTCAAAAATCCAAAAGATGTACTCAAAAGCATCCAAGATTTAATGGACCAAAACCAAGGATTAGGAAAAGAAATCGAAGGATTAATCAAGGAGCGAAATAAAGGGATTAAACATGAGTTGGAAAGCAAGCTTGAAAAAATCAATGGGATTCCATGCGTATGTCAAGAGTTATCCATTGATAGTAATTCGGTAAAAGACATCTTGTTTCAACTGAAAGGCCAATACCCAAGTTTTGTTGGTATCATTGGAAATATTGATGGCGAAAAATGTGGACTAAACGTAATCATCTCCGACGATTTGGTGGCATCCAAGGCGTGGAATGCTACCCATTGGATTAGAGAAGTTGCTCCATTGATTCAAGGTGGTGGAGGCGGACAACCCTTCTTTGCCACAGCTGGAGGGAAAAATCCAGCAGGCATATCAACAGCCCTATCACAATTAAAAAACAAGCTGTAAACATTGAGTTCGATCGAGATTACAGTAGCTATTTGTACCTATAACCGAGAGCGATATCTTCCTCAGTTGTTTCAATCAATCTTGGACCAAACCCTTGCTCCTGAACGATTTGAAATTGTTTTAATAGATAATAATTCTCCAGGAAATACCCGAGAATTATTCAATGATTTTACTTCGAATCATCCATCCTACCGGACACACTATGCGTTAGAAACGAATCAAGGATTATCTTTTGCTAGAAATCGAGCCATTAAGGAAGCTAACGCTCCGTTAATTACCTTTTTAGATGATGACGCTTTTATCGACAAGAACTACTTAAGCGTGCTCGTCAAAGGATTCAAACAACATCCGGAATGCGGCTCAATTGGCGGTCCAATATATCTTCATTATGAGGACATTAAACCCAAATGGGAAAACCTTTACTTGAATTCATTATTGGGGTATTTCAATAAAGGGAATGATCCCTTTTACTTCAACCGCACTGATTATCCGCGCGGTTCAAACATGGCTTTTAGAATGTTAGTTTTTGAACGAGCAGGACTATTTAATGTGGCTTTAGGCCGTATTGGAAACAACTTATTTGGCGGAGAAGAAAAAGACCAATATAATCGTATTTACGAGGCTGAAATCCCTGTACTCTACGAACCACAAGCCATAGTGCATCATTGCGTGCCAAAAGAGCGAACCACCTTTGCATTCATTAAAAAACAAGCGTTAGGAACTGGGGTTAGCGAACGTTTACGCAGCAAAAACGAAGGATTAGTGCGCTATTTACAACGCATCGTGGTGGAAGGAATTAAATGGTGCGGAAGCATCGTACTTTGGTTTATTTTCGCCTTTAAATTACAGTTTGCCAAAGGTAATATGATACTTTTCTTTCGGTTTTGGGTAACCCGAGGCCTTCTTTTCAAGTATGACAACGCATGAGTATTCTATTGTGCATACAATCCTTCATCGTAGGTTTGATTCAAACCAAACTGAGCGCCATAAGAATTCTCTTGCAAAGTAATTTTATAGGGATTGTTCAGCATGAAATACAATCAAAACCTCTGCTCATCCTTGGAAATGGACCTTCCCTCAACGATACGCTTAAAAACAATGATGCAGCTTTGCTTCAAGGATTTGATTTAATGGCTGTTAATGCAGCAGCTTGTAGTGATCAATTCAGCGCGCTTCAACCCAAGTTATATATCTTAAACGCAGTCACCTATTTCCAAAACGATTCCGAATTATCTCCATTTTACATTGAAGCGAAGCACGATTTGTTTGCCGCGTTAAAAGAGAAAACAAGGTGGAACATGACCTTATTGGTTCCCTTTCGCGCAAAGAAAAGTATTGATTTTCAACAGCTGATTAATTCCAATGTCAACTTAGCTGTCCGTTATTTTAATCAAACTCCCGTGGAGGGACTAAATGTTTGGTCGCACCTTTGGTACCATGTAGGCTGGGGCATGCCACGTCCACACAACGTGCTTATTCCTGGAATTATGGTAGGAATTCGCTTGGGATACAAAACCATTGGTATCGTAGGCGCGGATCATTCTTGGCTTGCAGACCTCTCAGTAAATGAACACAATGAAGCCTTATTGCGTCATGTGCATTATTACGCAACGGATGGCACACAACCCATGAAAGTAGAGGACCGAATAGATCGTCCACGAAAACTGCATGAAATCATTCACAAATTTTATTTATCATTTAAAGGCTACTGGCAGATTAAGACATATGCCGATGTAAAACAGGTGTCGATATTTAATGCAAGCAGTATAAGCATGATTGATGCATTTGATCGAAAAACCTTAGCACAGATACTCCACGTTACCGATAAAAATTAATGTAACTTTACTTCAATGAAAGACAGATCCATATTAATCACCGGCGGAACCGGTTCACTTGGAAAGGCGTTAACAAAGCATATACTGACTACCTATCCTGAGGTCAAACGCCTAGTCATCTACTCCAGGGATGAACAAAAGCAGTTTGAAATGGAACAAGAATTCCCCTTGTCTAAGTATCCTCAAATCAGGTACTTCATTGGTGATGTGCGTGACGGAGAGCGCTTGGAACGTGCATTTGAAGGCATTGATAGCGTTATTCATGCAGCAGCAATGAAACACGTGCATATAGCGGAGTACAACCCGGATGAATGCGTTAAAACAAATGTAGGCGGTGCCGAAAACGTAATTAAAGCGGCGTTAAAATCACAGGTGAAAGATGTGGTAGCCCTATCAACAGATAAAGCATGCGCACCGATTAATTTATACGGAGCGACTAAATTAACGTCAGACAAACTGTTCGTGGCAGCGAATAACATCCGCGGAAAACGAGACATTAAATTTTCAGTAGTACGCTATGGAAATGTAATGGGATCCAATGGATCGGTTATTCCGTTTTTCATAAAACGAAAACAATTGGATGGAATCTTACCAATCACGGTTGCTGAAATGACACGATTTAATATCTCATTACAAGAAGGTGTAGACATGGTCATGCACGCGCTCGAGCATGCTTGGGGAGGAGAAATCTTTGTTCCTAAAATACCATCCTATCGAATCACGGATGTTGCCGAGGCCATTGGACCAGCATGTGAAAAACCAATTATCGGGATACGTCCTGGAGAAAAAATTCATGAAGAAATGATCAGTTCATCGGATTCATTCTTCACGTATGATTTGGGGAAATACTATACCATCATACCCCAAGCCCCCATTTGGAACACACAAGACTATATCAAAGCAAATTCGGCACAAAAAGTTAAAGAAGGCTTTTCTTATAATTCAAAAGACAATACGGAATGGGAAACCATAGATAGTTTACGAGAGAAAATCAAGCGCTTTGTTTCAAGCGAATTTTAACGTCCTATTTTAATTCCACACCGTAGCATGAAGTTCATTCTCCGTTTAATACTCTTTTTATTTTTGAATTTTTTAGCGCTTGCGCTAGGCGGGTTATTTACGGCTGACGGGGTTTCCTCAGAATGGTATCAAACCTTAAATAAAGCCCCTTGGACTCCTCCGGGTTGGGTTTTTGGAGCGGCATGGACCTTTCTTATGATTTGTTATGCCATTTACTTGGCGATAGTTTGGAACGAACAAACACGACGAAAGAAAAACCTTGCATTGTATGCCTTGCAATGGGTACTTAACGTGAGTTGGAATCCCATTTTCTTTTTCCATCACCAAGACATTCTAGGGCTAATCAACCTTATTTTATTAAGTATCGTGATTATAGGTACTGCAATTATAAACGTTAAATCCTATCGTGCAGCAACCGTTCTAATCCTTCCTTATATCATTTGGCTATGCATTGCTACTTCGCTGAATATGTTTATTTCTTTAAATAATTAGCAAGAAAAGAAGTGGCTAATTAATAGTTTTCATTTGATTCAATACTGAAAAAAATATCAACTTAGGGTTGAGTGCAGGAATTTCAATTAGCCTATTCGCTAGTTAATTTTGCTAATTTCGTATTTGAATGAAAGAAAAGCCATATATCCTCATTGAACTTGCCAATACACACGGCGGTGATTTCACGTATTTAACAGAATTAATAAAACAATACGCTCCCTATCGTGAGAATTTCGGAATCAAATTCCAACCGCTCTCTCCAGATACCTTGGCTACTCCTGATTTTGAATGGTACAGTGTGTATCAAACCTTGTATTTTACTCCTGAACAATGGGGTGAGACACTGATTGAAGCGAGCAAAACCAAGGATATTTGGATTGACTTATTTGATCTTTATGGGGTACAAATCGTTTCAGAAAATCTTACACGCATTCACGGGATAAAATTCCAATCGTCTGTACTACATAACGAGGAAGTTATCTCAGCACTGAGTAGCCTTGATCTTACGAATTGTCGGGTCATCTTGAATATTGCCGCGCAAGAAATTGAGGTAATTGAGCAGCGGATCAGTTATATCAAGCAACAACTGAATCCAAAAGAATTGCTCTTGGAAATTGGTTTTCAAGCCTACCCTACCGAATTGAGCGATAGCGGATTATCAAAAATCAAGCAGATCAAGGAAGAATTCGGCCTATCCATTGTCTTTGCTGACCACATCGACGGAAAATCCACAGACTCCATTTATCTACCAATCATGGCATGGCTGCAGGGGGCTGATGTTCTAGAAAAACATGTCATGTTAAGTGATCGCGAAACGAAATACGACCATTTTTCATCTCAAACACCGGAAACGTTTAAGGCATTTACAGAAACCTTAGGGAATTACGCCGCTGCAATGCACGCTGATTTCATTAACCCAAGAGAGCGAGACTATTTACAAAAAACGGTTATGATTCCTGTAGTTCGACAACCCTTGAATGCAGGCGATTTAATTGATATCCGTAACGATTTATTCTTTCGAAGAAGCGGAAAAGAAGGGCTCACCTTAGATGAAATTAAGGCCTTGCAGGAGCAACGCATGATCTTAACGAAACGGAAAGCGCTGAACGACACCTTAGTTGTCGAAGATTTTACCGAAGCTAAGGTTGGGGTCATCGTGGCCTGTCGAATGAAATCTTCCCGCCTAAAAGAAAAAGCACTCTTACCTATTGGAGATTTACCTTCGGTAGAATTTTGCTTGCGTAATGCACTAAAATTTAAAGGTGTTCACCGCGTAATTTTAGCTACATCTACGGAAGAACAAGACCAAATCTTGGAGCAACATACCTTTGACCCCAAGGTTGGATTTTACCAAGGACACCCGGAAGATGTTATGCAACGCTACATTGATGTATGTGAAGCATTTGATTTAGACGTCGTTGTGCGGATAACAGCGGATATGCCCTTTGTAGATGACGAAATCTGTTCGTTCCTGTTGGATGCACATTTTAAGTCTGGCGCAGCCTATACCGTAGGTACCGATGCTGCCGTAGGCGTGAACTTGGAAATTTTTAATGTTTCTTGTTTAAAACGTATAAAAGCCTATTTCCCGAATGCGGAATACTCAGAATATATGACCTGGTACTTTCAAAACAATCCTGACCATGTTCGGATACAGAAAATTGATTTGCCTTCGATCTTTGTTAGACCCTACAGACTCACCCTGGATTATGAAGAAGATTTAACGCTATTCAATGAAATTCACCAGGCTTTAGCAGGGACCGCATATACGCTTCGGGATGTAATTAATTACTTAGACCAACATCCAGCCATAGCTGCCATAAATTCACACCTGACGTTAAAATACAAAACCGATCAAGCGTTAATTGATTTGCTTAATACCCATACGCGAATTAAATTATGAGGATTTTAATTTTCACCGATTCCTTAAGTTTACCGCGCTCAACACCTGAAGTTTGCCACCATAGTGATACGTGGCCAGAACGCTTACGGAAGCTAGGCCATGAAGTTTGTTTATCTGCCATTGGTGGTGCTACCATAAACACCTTGTTTAAGCAAACCTTTTATTTCGGAAATACCGGATATTTTGATTTGGTTATTATTCAAAGTGGAATCGTTGATTGCGCTCCACGGTTTGCACGGCAATGGGAAGTAAAATTACTCCAAGCTACCCCGGTGTTCGGCAAGTTGATGCTCTCCGCATTAAACACCAAGTTCATTCGAGGCCTTCGAAACATAACCTACACCAACCCGAACGCCTTTAAGCAGTTTATAAATAAATTCGACGCTTTATATGCCTGTCCTGTTTGGTACATTCCAATCCTTCCTGCTTCACCCGCTTATGAGCAACGTTTACCGGGAGTAACAAAGAATATTACGCAATTTAATCAGCTATTACCCGCAGCACGTATGATTGAGATATCGAAACTCACATCAAATGATCTGATGAGTGATTTTCATCACTTAAATTCAACGGGTCACGAGGTAATTACGAACGCAATAATCCAAAAAATCGGGGATGAATTATCTTAATTTACCGATACAACAAGTTAGCAACGGATCATTCGAATTAGTACCTATTCGCTATGAGGACCGCACATTAATTCGCACATGGCGAAATGAGCAGATGTATCACCTCCGTCAAATGACACCTCTTACTGAAGTCCAACAAGAACAATATTTCACCCAAGTGGTTGCTGCTTTATTTCATGAAGCACACCCTACGCAATATTTATTCTCATACCTAAAAGATGGTATATGCATTGGATATGGCGGATTAGTTCACATTGATTATCAACGTGGAAGCGCTGAATTATCATTCATTATGAATACCGCCTTAGAGCGAGAAGAATTCGACTTGCATTGGGCCAATTACTTGCATTTAATTGAAAAAATCGCATTTGAAGGGCTTCAATTCAATCGAATATTCACCTATGCATATGATTTACGTCCACATTTATATCCGATTTTAGAACACGCTGGATTTTACCTAGAACGTATCGTACCCAATGCATTAATAGAAAATGACCGCTCAATCCCAGCACTAATCCATAGCAAATGGAATGCAGTGCTACGCAAAGCCACAAAAAACGATCTCAAGGTTACATTTAAATGGGCTCAAGAACCCTTAATAAGGCAATATTCATTTAACCGAAACGAAATAAGTAACGCTGAACACGAACTATGGTTTAACGCGAAACTCACCGATTCCAACTGCCATTATTTCATACTCGAAACAACTTATGGAAAGGCCATTGGTTCGTTTAGAATCGATGTGCTTTCCGAGCAAACAACGGGTGTAATCAGTTATCTTCTAGACCCGGAATTTCATGGTAAAGGGTGGGGAATTGCACTCTTGGTATTGGGTCAAGCCGCTGCGAAACAAACAGGTATCACAAGCCTAATTGGAGAAGTTATGCCTGAAAATTCATCTTCAAGTGCTATCTTTGTAAAATTAGGATACGATGCTGAGGTACTTAGCGATCGAATTCGTTACCAAAAGAACCTTTAATGTTCCAGCTTCCTTCAGACCGAGTATTTATTATCGCCGAGCTATCCGCTAACCACAATGGCAGTCTGGAAGTTGCTCTTGAAACCGTGAAAGCGGCAAAACGAGCAGGAGCGGATGCCATTAAACTACAAACCTATACCGCAGATACTATAACTCTTAAAAGTGACCAAGCTGATTTCAAAATTAGTGGCGGCACCCTTTGGGACGGGAGATACTTGCATGAACTTTACGAAGAGGCCTATACCCCATGGGATTGGCATGAGGCTATATTCAAGGCTGCAGCCGATGAAGGATTAGTTTGTTTTTCTTCACCTTTTGACCCAAGCGCAGTTGATTTTTTAGAAACGTTGTCGTGTCCATTGTATAAAATTGCTTCGTTTGAAATTACAGATATTCCATTGATTGAATATGTGGCATCCAAAGGGAAACCCATTATAATGTCCACCGGAATTGCTGAAAAAGTTGACATTGAACGCGCAGTTGATGCTTGTTTACGCCTTGGAAACAAGGACATTACCCTATTAAAGTGTACTTCGTCATACCCTGCCCCCATCGAAGAAGCCAACTTATCACTCATGGTTCAGTTCAAGGAAGATTTCCCTGTATCAATCGGTCTTTCTGATCACACATTGGGTCATTTAGTACCTGTGATTGCTACCTCCCTGGGTGCACGAGTAATCGAAAAGCACTTTATTTTATCGCATGAAATTGGAGGACCTGATGCCGCATTTTCATTGGACGAAAAGGAATTTACCAAGTTAGTCCAAGAAGTGCGTTTAACGGAGCAAGCACTTGGTCATGCAGGTTATACCCTAACCCCAAAACAAGCGGCTGGTCGTGTATTTTCACGTTCACTCTACCCTACTCAATTCATTACCAAAGGAAGTATAATTTCAGATGGTATGATTAAATCGGTTCGTCCCGGATATAGCCTACACCCCATGCATTTAGGTGAAATCATTGGAAAAACCGTAAAACGCGACCTAAGTTTAGGTGAGCGTATTACCCTAGATGATTTTGAATAGGTTCATTTCATCGCATTATTTTAACAACAGAAGGAGCATAAGCTCCAAACATTCGGCCTAGCGGCCCAAATTACATTATGACATTTTTAGAACTCAATCTGATAGCGCCAATTTTAAACGCGCTGAACCACGTGGGGTATACTACTCCAACGCCAATTCAAGAAAAAGCCATTCCAATCATCCTTTCTGGCGCCGACATTATGGGTTGTGCACAAACCGGAACGGGAAAAACTGCGGCTTTTGCTATTCCAATTTTACAGCGCCTTACCTTAACTAAACGGGCCGAAGGAAAGCGACGCATACGCACCTTAATACTCACTCCAACGCGTGAACTTGCCATTCAAATCGAAGACAACATTAAGGCCTATGGAAAAGAATTGGATCATCGGCATGCCGTAATCTTTGGAGGCGTTAGTCAACACGGACAAGTGAATCAACTTAAAAACGGGGTTGATATTTTAGTCGCTACACCAGGACGCTTATTGGATTTGGTGCAACAGGGCTTTATTGATTTAAGGCATCTGGAGATTTTCGTCTTGGACGAAGCTGATCGTATGCTCGATATGGGATTTATTCACGATGTAAAACGTGTAATCAAACTGATCCCCGCAACGCGTCAAACCTTGTTTTTCTCAGCTACGATGCCTAAAGAGATAAAAACATTAGCAAGCACGATTTTAACAGATCCTGAACAGGTGGTTGTAACTCCGGTATCATCTACCGCAGAAACCATTCAACAAGGCTTATATTATGTGAATACCGCGGAGAAGAAAGATTTATTACTTCAACTATTGAAAGAAGACCCTACGCCTTCCATCTTAGTTTTTACCCGCACGAAGCACGGAGCAGATCGAATCGTTAAAATACTTGCCAAAGCACAAATCACAGCAGCGGCAATACACGGGAATAAATCACAAAATGCGCGACAAAATGCATTGAACGGTTTTAAAAACAATAAGCTACGTGTATTAGTTGCAACAGATATTGCCGCAAGAGGGATCGATATTGATGAATTAGCATTGGTAATAAACTACGATATACCGAATATACCAGAAACCTATGTACACCGTATAGGCAGAACTGGAAGGGCTGGAGCCAGTGGGCGAGCCATTTCTTTTTGCGACCAAGAAGAACGGGCCTATGTGCGTGACATTCAAAAACTTATTGGCATTCAAATTCCAATTTTGAAAAATAACTAATTTAGTCTGTATAAACTAAAACTCATTGGGTATGAATTTGAAGTTAAAATTACGGATCGTTAGTGCAGTAATGATGTGTAACTTACTATGGAGTGCAACTTCCTTTGGACAAACCACAGCGGGAGATAGCATCAAACCAAAAATGCTAAACAACTCCATTAATTTGAGTATCGGGCCCGGTGGAATTGTAGCGTTTTATGTACCTGCAGGCATTTTTTATGAGCGCATGTTCCAAGGAGAACGTTTTTTACCGAAACTAACCAAATTTGTGGATGTTGGGGTTGGCGCTGTAGGGTATTGGGAAGGAGAGAGCGCTTTTGTCTTTTCGCGTTATGGAATACTTACCGGACATAAGAAGTATCATTTAGAGGCCACCTTGGGGGCTGTTGGTTATTTGAATGGTGATATCGTTGGGGTATTACCCGCAGCGTCTATAGGTATGCGCAGACAAAAACCGAATAGTCATTATGTATTTCGCACGGGTGTAGGAATTCCTGAAGCAATCTATGTGAGCTGGGGAGTTAGTTTTTAGAAAGGACTCTATAAACGCAAGCGGAATGCTGCTTCTATTTTCAACTCAATATTCCCAATATTAAAATTCGTAAAATCAGGATCTTCAGATTCTACTAATGAAATTAGTTGGTCTTGCATTGGTAAAGGGGCAAAAAATAACGAGAAAAAATGCCAATCCGCCCGAGATTTAAAATGGAATTTATCTGGGGCGGTAACAATTCCTTGTTGATCTTGCATGCGCATTTTTCGTGACGAGGCACTTGTAACTAGATGAGTCTCTGGGTAGATATTAATCCATCCTCCCCGTATATAATAATCCGTAGTTTGATATCCAAAATCCAAGCGCGTTGTGCGTTCATTTAACATCACTCGGAGTAATTGCAGATTTAATCGATTAGCATTTACATGCCAAACGAGTGTTTTATCTTCTAAATTCATTGTTCTTTTTATTTCTAATTAATTCTACCAACCAGGTTGGTTCAAGCACACGCAACCCATGACCATACGAACGAACTAACTGAATTAATTCCATCGTCGGAATAAGTATCAGCGTAATACGTGATGAACCCGAATCATATTTTTCAACTACTTGGGAATCATGAATTGGATAGGCAGATAGGAATTTTGTAGTTAAGCGATCCGCCCGTAGCACCACGGGCATTGGTTCTTCGTTCGTTAGCGAAAAAACTCCGTACATATTATTTAAAAAACTCAAAATGTGCTTTGGTACTCCCTTACGGAAAGTTCGATCCAATTTAATTGGCTCATAAATTCGATCCAATCCAAACGAGCGCAAGCCATCGTGAGATTCACTAAATCCGTAGACATACCATCTGTTATCAAATTCTCGCACGACATAGGGATGAAGTACGATCGATTTAAAACGCTCATTCTTATAGGAATAATGAATAAATGAAAGCGGAATTCCTACTTTACAGCAATGAAGAATTAAATCCATAAACTCATACCCTCTGGACTGCGGGGGTTCCATAGTTTTCAAAATTGGATACCGTTCATTCAAATCTACCTCCTCTAAGGACGTAGAAAGTACCTTTTCCATAGCATGCCTCAATTTATCACCGAGTTCAGTTCGCAACATACATTTTATTAAAACCAACGATTCAGCCAACACCGAAGCATCTTCTGGTGTTAATTTAACCCCATTAATGGTAAAATTAGTATCTGTATAAA
>Ga0102917_1000351_pt1 | contig 14986 bp, 10 predicted proteins | sample Colrivmet1562A02_FD_78201 | JGI IMG/M metagenome (GOLD analysis project Ga0102917, IMG submission 78201) | Estuarine microbial communities from the Columbia River estuary - metaG 1562A-02 | ecosystem: Environmental > Aquatic > Marine > Intertidal zone > Estuary | place: USA: Columbia River...
GATGCGTAACTCGCAGTGCAGTTCCCCATACAGTTTGGAGCGGCGTTAGCTTGCAGTTGGCTCATGTCTTTGATGACCCGTACGTCAAACACGTCGTCTCCTAGCACTACGGTCTTGGCATCTAGACGCTCTGAAACAGGCGCGAGTGCCCATGGTAGGTGATCTTCAGTAGGGAGCTCATCCCAACTTTTTGGCTTCTCAGGCCAGACGACGTCTTGTTGTTCGCTCACTAGAGAGCGTAACTGGATCTCTCGACTGACCTGACTCAACTCCATAGAACTAAGCACATCGGTCTCACCGGTTGTGATGTACCCAGCGTATGCTACGTCTGCATCGTTGGTGTTCTCAAGGACGCACTTTCGCAGATCGCGTCCGAGATTCTGAGCGCTGAAGGCAAGGGCTTGATACACAGGGTTGGAGTACAGCATGTCTCCTACTTCTTCGATTTTGATTGTGCCGCGGATTGCGGCTCTCACCTTCAGCGACTGTTCAAGAATCTCGTCACGGTCACCGTGAGTAGATACGGCTGCGGCAGCTTTTTGAACAGTTTGGAAATCCTCATCTGTATCAACCAGTGCTGCTGCGTGTTGCAGCACGGTCTTAATAGAAGACTTCAAGGCTGACGTATTAGTGTGAAGGTCCGGCAGGGTAGTGAGCACGTGCAGTAAAGCCTCTACCGGTTCAGGAGCGGTATCCACGTAGCTACGCCACTGCACGAGACGCTCAGAGACTCCTCTGTAGTCTCTGCCGCCTTTGTCCAGGTGCTCTCTTGCGGCTTCCTTGATACCTGCAGGGGTTGCTGATTGACACTCAAGTGTTGCTAGCAACTCCTCACTCATCCACCTCTGGATAGGTGAACCGTTGCCGTCTTTTGAATCGTTCTTAGCTGCAGTGCGCGCGTACTCCAGCTGCCTTTTGTATAGCTGCTCTGCAGTGACTTTGTCGAGCACTATGTTCTTGTTAGCAAAGACATAGTCTAATGCGTCTAGGTTCCAAGGATCTAGCGCACCTTGCGCATGTGTCCAAGAGGCAAATGCCTTAGCCACCAACGGCGCAGCCTCAGGGAGAACCTCAGTTACAGCGATGGATAGAATAAGTAAGTTGTTGCACCTAGTAAGGGAGTGGGTCTTATTAAAAGCGTTCTTCTTAGAGAGTTCCGAAAACAAAGCCACAGCTACATCAGGGTGCATTTTTGAGTTTTGGTATACGTGAACTTCACGGCGTTCAAGACTGCTTGTGTCAGAGAGTAGCTCTAGCGCGATGGACGTGTCGGTGTTACCTGGGTGCAGCGCTACGAGACGCCGCGTTGCAGGTCGGGAGGCGAGCTCGGCGAGAATGTTAGGACCGAACATAGATGAGTTGGCTGTCACCCACAACTTCCCAGCTACAGCCAGTTCCGCGATCGAGGCTGCAGATGTGGAGTCCAGACTCGCTATCAGTTTCTCTGCGCTTTTTGTTGCAACTCCGCCGCGGTCTAATAGTTCGTCTGCGACGCGGACAAGCGTGTTTAACGAGTCGAGGTTCTCAGCGTGCCAGAGATCCGCTAAAAGACGTACTCTTCTCTCCATCGGGTAACGCTCTAGGAACGACAGGTTATGTGTAGCTGATGTGTCAAACACCGGCATTGGGGTGTTGACAAAGTCTTGGCGAAGTTTAGATGCCAGACTCTGCATAGCGTCGGGCGACAGTACGAACGAGGCTGAGTGCAGGATCTTAAGTATACTGGCTTGAGCTGTAGGTGTCACGTCTTCCTCTGAGAACCACCTTGCTACGGATTTACCTGCGGGGGTTGCACCAAGCACACCGCCGACGGCTTCACGAACACCTCCGGCGCGGGCAGTACCGTGTCGTGCGATGGCGTGTAGGTGATGCTCTACGCCGCTGCGTTTACCGTTTATGAGTCGGGCGTCTAGTTTCCAAAGCTGAACGCGTTCTGGCTCGTCTTTCACGAGTGCTGCTATGTCAATAACCGCTTCTCGCGTGTGCGATGGGCGATACACGACGTAACAAAGCCCGGCCCACGAGGGGTCTTGTGAGAGTTTCTCTACGTCTTTGCGGTGCGTGACTTGCTTCCATTCGTCACCAACTTTGGTGAAGACTGCCCAATCATCAAAACTTCTGTACTCGCCAGGGGCGACGTAGAAACTATCTGCACGGCATCTGGACATACAAATCACTGTCGTCGCGGGCAGGCGTCAGACCAGGGGCGTTGCGTACATCATGTAAGCGCTAAAAGTATTCTGTGTACGGTATCACTGACGACCCTGGTCCTCGGTGAAGGGCCAGGGTCGTCAGACTGCCACCGCACTAACTTGCACACACGGTTTGAAGGTCTGCGCTGATGGCGTGAGACCTGCTTGGCCTAAAGCCAAGCAGTGGGAGTAATCCTGCTTCGCAAAGCACCGTGGTGCTCCGGTCCTGCTTTACGCACGACTACCAGACGCTAAAGATCGAAGCCCCCTGTGCATAGAATGTACAGCACAGGACATCGTTGATCTTTATAGCAACTAGCTCTTTTTGAGACTTTAGTTGCTGTAGGCGTCTTTATATGAAACAGGTGTGGGTTAGTTAACCACTATGATTATGGACAGGTTCCCTGTACGCCAACTTCGCGCAGAGCTGCCAGATCACCGCTTTGGTAAGAGTTATACCCTTGAAGCTCTTCGTGCATCACCTGGTCTTTGTCGGTAGTGTGGTCTAGACCAACAGCGTGTCCGAGTTCGTGAAGTAAAAGTGGGCGCCATGATTTCGTACCAGCAAGAGCCTGCTCTCCGAGTTTCACTGTCCTGTCGATACGAACAACTGCTCTTATAATACGAGTTGGCCCGACACCGTCACCGCCTGCATGAACCTGGGCATAGGCCAGGACTCCCTTGTCTCGTACGAGACGTTCTTTCGTGAAATCAAGCACTATCTCGCGGTCTGCTTTAGTGTTACGTGAGTATTGAAAGTTCAAACCTGTAGCTTTGTTGAGCTTTTTAAAAGTCGCTCGAGCGTCGTTAATGAAGTCGCTGCGACGAATGTTTTTAGGTGCTCTCGTCCAGTTCACACGCCAAGGGATCGCTGCGCACTCTTCCCAACGCACCGAGGTGCCGTCTGGCGACTTACCTAGAAAAGAGGGAGTCTCTCCTGCGTCTGTCGTTGCGCTCACTGGGGCTGCAAAGAACGCCAGCATCATCGACACGACTAAGACGAGGCGGCGAAACATACCAAGCACGGTCCGTGACCTGTTGCCGGTATGCCGTGGTTAGACAACTGCACCAAGAGACCGTACCTACTCTCTGACGAGGATGGCTCTCGTTGCGCTGTCAAATTCGTACTCAGGAACAAAGTCCTGAGTAGCTTTACGACTAACTGAGTTTTACCTCAAGCAATTAAACGATCTTGAGTGCACGCTCTAGATCTGTCTCTGAGATCTCTACGTCGTAGACGAACCCGTCTGGGTTTTTAGATGATTTCAAATCTGCTGCGATGCCAGCGTGCGCTAGAGCTCTTACAGCTTCAAAAGCTGCGTTCTGCGGGAACTCTCCGAGCGAGACCCGTGTAGGGGTGTTTGTCTGGTCGGTCTGTGTGTTTGTCATGTTCTTTATCTCCTTGGCCGACTGTGCGGCTATTTAGAGAGTGCCTGAACTTTCTACCCGTACACGCGTGCATATTTCGCTTACGGGCAGCACACTAATTTCTCCTGGCCCCATCGTCTAGAGGCCCAGGACACTACCCTCTCAAGGTAGCGGCACGGGTTCGAATCCCGTTGGGGCTGCAAAAAATAATGCCCCCGTAGCTCAGTTGGATAGAGCATCGGACTTCTAATCCGCAGGTCGCATGTTCGATTCATGCCGGGGGTGCTCTGGGGTATGCACCTAAGTCTGGTGTTTTATGCACCTAATTCTGTTTCGTCACCTACAAGGCTCAATATAGTCAAGATTAGCCGTTATACCTGTCTTCGAGGCCAGTTAGCAAACAGCCGAATTTCGATTAGAAATACCCTAAGCGTCAGGACTCAAAGCCTGTGTCTGCTGGACTAGGGAATTAGGTGTACACACTATAAAATAGGCGGGGTGCGAATACAACGAACACGGGAGGGGATCCAACCGTGTTCGTGTGGCTCGTTCTAAGAAGGACGAACGCCTCGGCTTCGCTGGATGGCGGTAACCATGAGGTGCTGACGATCGAGCGGGCTGGTCATGAAGACCATCCACACGTCATGCATGACGAGCACCGAGAAAAGCTTTTCTATGGTGTCCACGTCCAGCATTGACGCAGGGGCGCGGAAGAGTAGTTCGAGAGCGGCGCTCTTGAACGTCCAGTAGTCCGCATCGTCTATACCGTTGTTGGGACGGTTTGTGCGCTCGGGGACGAGGGCCAGGATTGCTTCGAGCTTCTGCTCTGCATCAAGGTTCGGCAGAACCTCAAATGGGAATGTAGCTCTAGGAAATTTGATTGAGGTAGGGCTGTCGTGGGTGCAACAGTGGTGGTTGCAGCAACAACAGTTGCTGTGGTAGTGGTTTGAGGTTGAAGAGCACATGTGTTCTTCCTTTCTTTTAGTGAATCCCTCCGCGTCTGAAACCAGATTGCGTAGGTTGTCTTGCACTCTTGGGGCTGAATAAGGAACACAACTCGATGCAGCCCTCACGCGTGCTGCGTTCCGACTGATCGACGTGGATGAAATATCTCGGCTTCACAGCATGGCTCGGGTGCAGCAACATCTACTTCCACGAGCTCATACTCGAAAGACCATTCGGGCATAGGTGTGTTAACATCAGTGCAGGCGGCTTGGTGACGAAACTACAGAAAATCGTTCAGGTTAAGTTGCAAGCAAAGGCAGTTTAAGAGTTGTAGTTATCAGCTGCCTGCTAACTGGATTTCTCTTGGTCAGCCATGACAAGCCATCGAATGCCCTCTGATGGCAGATCAGCTCTAGTGGGTTGTCGTATTGGGCGGCGAGAACCCCAGTTAGCAAACCGCCGAATTTCGATTAGAAACACGAAAGCACCGTAAGCTCAAAGCCTGTGTCTATTGGACTAGGGAATTAGGTGCATACCCCGCTCTGGGGTATGCACCTAAGTCTGGTGTTTTATGCACCTAATTCTACTTCGTCACCTACAAGGCTCAATATAGTCAAGATTAGCCGTTATACCTGTCTTTGAGGCCAGTTAGCAAACAGTCGAATTTCGATTAGAAATACCCATAGCGCTGGGGCTTAATGCTTGTGTCTACTGGACTAGAGACTTAAGTGCTCCAGGAACCTGACCTTTGTGTTCGTCTTTGTGGTTGGACCGACACTGACGTCATGCTTATCCCTGCTCTGCTTGTGTTCTCTCTTGCCTGGGGTATGTCGGCGGCGGCCATGATTATCGCGTCACTGGGCCATGCGCCCGTGTGGCTCATGCTGTGTGGCCCGACGATCGTCGCCGCTATACCAGCATGTGGTTTGCTGTACGCCGGCTCTGCTCGACCTATACGCAAGCAGTCGCAACGAGCTGCACGTTTCGCCGAATTTGTAGAAGGAACTGTAACGCTCGGAATCTCATTCGCCTGTGCTGGCTTGCTCGTTGTAGTTGCTCTGCCGCTACACAAGACGATCGAGAACGTCGCAGGTTTAGTTGCTGTGACTGTCGGCTTCTTAGCGGCTGCTCGCGTCTCTTGGTTGTGGTCTGCCACACTTAAATCAACGGAAGCCTCTGATCTTCTTTCCGTTGCAGAGTGATGGAGTCCGTCGACCTCATCGTCATCGGCGCAGGACCAGCTGGGTCGGCAGCTGCGATCCGGTACTTGCAGCTCCGACCCACCGCTCGCGTAGTGCTCCTCGACAAGGCGGCTTTCCCTCGCGACAAACCTTGTGGCGACGGTCTTGGACCAGATGCCGTCAGTGAGCTTGTCGCGCTCGGCGCTGCCGAGGTCTTGTACGGTCGAATCCCGGTCACAAGTGTCATCCTGCAAAGCCCTTCCGGTCGACGGGTTACTGGACACCCTCCGCGCCCAGGGTTTGTAGTTCCTCGCTTTGAGCTTGACGCGGCCCTCGTTGCTGTTGCCCAGCGGATGGGTGCTGAGTTGCTTTGTGAGCGCGTTGAATCAGTGAGAGACCTGACTCATGCTGGTGTAGTCATCAACGAACGCTTCCGTGCTCCCGTCGTTATAGCTGCTGATGGTGCGAACTCGCGTACCAGGAGTCTTCTTGGCGAGCCTCGCGCACCAGACCACCATGCAGCTTTCGCCGTACGCGGGTACGTGAAGGCTCCGCATGATGCACTTGAGATTCGCTGGGAGCGCAGGCTGTACCCAGCGTACTCATGGCTCTTTCCGGTTGGTGACGGTCGGGTGAATGTCGGCTTTGGGTGTCTGCACTCACAACTCCGAGATCCTCGGCCAAAAGTTGAGCTCTGGTCGGCACTAAGAGAGGCCATCGGGTTAGAGATTCCAGAAGACTCGCTGCGTGCTCATCGGTTACCTTTCACCACCGCAAAGCTGTCGCGTTCGTCAGGATCGGTGTTATTCGCTGGTGACGCTGCCGGGATGATTAACCCACTCTCAGGAGAGGGGATCTACTACGCGCTCGCGACTGGTCGCATGGCAGCAAGCGCCGCTACGTTATCTGCAGGCAACTCGGTCGCGTACGAACACGCTGTTCGTCGTGTTTTTGGTGCGCACTTCCGTTCGACCTCGTTAGCGCATCTCCTCCAGAGGATCCCACGCAACATCGACGCTGCGGTATCAGCTGCTAACAAGTCGCCCGAGGTGTTCGATGACCTTGTTGAAATCGCGCTTGGCCGCGGCACACTCACGCCGGTGGTTGTCAGCGCAGTAGCGCGTCACTGGGTACGCCCGTGACGGCTATCCCGCCCTTGACCACCAGTTAGCAAACAGCCGAATTTCGATTAGAAATACCCAAGCACCGCAAGCTCAAAGCCTGTGTCTACTGGACTAGGGAATTAGGTGCATACCCCGCTCTCACTGGGTGGCTTATTTAAGAAACTGGCGTCGCTGTTTAGCGGCCACACAGTCTAAAACATGCCTACTGTCCATAAAAACCGCCTGGATAAAGACAGTAGGGCCTTCACTCTCATCGAGCTCATCATCGTCATAGTCGTGCTCGGGATCTTGTCTACTATCGCAATCGTTGGCTATCAAACCGTTGTCGATAAATCCACAGAAGCAAAACAAGTATCCCGTATGACCCAGGTGCTTAAAGAAGCCAAAGTTCTCTATGTTCAGAACATCTACTCAGACCCGTCCTATACTTGGGATCAAGCAATCGCCAGCGCCGTAGACGATCTACCGACGTACACGACGAATGCTTTGTCTTACGGGGCTCAAGCTCAAGGTGCAGCAAACGAAAACGCCGCTACAAACGGTTGGACAGCACAGATCGACGCGTCAGGAACGGACGCTATCTACTCTGCAGGCCCGAACGATATCGTGATGTATGTGCCGCCCTCAGGGATTGTGTACGTCGCATCGGCTGTCTCTTCGACTAAGGGTGTGTTTGGGATGGTGTCTCAGACAACAGCGCCAGTTGTGTGGGTGGCCGGGTGTGCAGGCAGTACGTGTGACGCAGTAACGGCTTCGTCTGGCCCGCCTGCTGGGTCATCGTATGCGTCAGGTACAACCGCTGTAACTACAACCACAACTACCGCAACTACAACCACAACTACCGCAACTACAACCACAACAACTACAACTACAACTACAACAGTACCTGTTCTTTCGTCAGTTGAGTATCTTGTTGTAGCAGGCGGAGGTGGCGCATCCGGTGGTGCAGGCGGTGGCGGTGGAGGCGGTGGATTCCGCACCGCAACAGGATTTAGTGTCAGTGCTGGTGTTCCGATCACTGTGACTGTCGGTGCTGGTGGTGTTGGTGGGGGCTCATGGCCTGCTGGTGGATATTCTGCTTCCGGCGCTGGGCAAAACTCTGTTTTCAGTTCCATTACGTCCATCGGTGGAGGTAGCAGCGGTGGCCAGAACGACGTTCCGACAAACGGCGGCTCAGGTGGAGGCGGAGGAGGCGGGACCAACCAACCTTCTCAACAAAATGCTGGTGTGGGAACATCTGGTCAAGGCAACAGTGGTGCTGCAGGTATCCATAACGATCGTGGTGGTGGTGGCGGTGGGGCAGGGTCTGCTGGTTCAGTACTCAATGGCGGCAACGGACTTGCAAGTTCCATCACGGGAGTGTCTGTTACGTACGGCGGTGGTGGTGGAGCAGGCGGCTATACAACTTTTGGGTACGGCGGCACAGGTGGAGGCGGGAACGGTACTGCTTATTCAGATGTCCCTACCAGCGGCGGAGCGAACCTCGGCGGTGGAGGCGGAGGTGGCGGGGAGTCAAACCCACACACAGGTTTCCAAACTGCGGGTGGCGGTGCAGGTGGTAGCGGCGTTGTGATCATTAAATATGCGTCCTCGTTTGCGAACCTATCCTCTATCAGTGCTGGACTAACTTACACGCTCACCACGTCAGGCGGTTTTAAAGTGTATAGATTCACATCAGGGACAGGTACAGTGACTATCTAGACACACATTACGTATTCATTGACGAAAACAGTAACGCGCTTGGAGACGTCAGCGCTGTAGTGTGGTGTGCGTAGAGGAGCGTCAGATAGTCGATTGATTTAGTTGGGGAGTACCCGCAGCGTCAGGGTTTATAACTTACGACTGGATCGGACTTATTGTGTGCTTTGCTGATTGCGTCACAAATACACCACGACAGCTACTTAGCCCAGTTTAAATTTCTTACAGCCGAGAGTGCGATCTTCGACTGCGTAGCAGACCTTGAACCAGCGAACATTTGACGAGGGCACCGTTATCACTCCGACCGCAGGGTACAGAAGTGCGACTTCCTTTTCAATGCCTGCTCTCGATACTGTCAATACAGTGAGAAGAGCGTCAGGTGGTGTCTTTGACGTAATCTTTAATCGTGCTGTGGAACCGTTGCGTTGCGCGAGCGCTTTTATCGTCGGAAGTTTGGCGGGAGATAAACGTTTAGTTAGCGCTCTAGTAGGAGCTCCAAGCTTGTCGTAAGTCCAGATCTGTACTGTTGTAGCACGTACCAGACTGATGAAAGAATAGTCGCTACTTAGAACCTCGATATCACCGCTAGGGTATTTGACGAACACGCTTCCTTGGGGCGAAGTGATCGTTGAGCCGCCCACTGCCGACTTCACCTTTACTTTGGTAATAGCTGCTGGTGGCATCTGCCCAGTTGGTCGACTCAAAACTGTAGTAAAAGCCCGGTGTGTGCTCATCTCTCCAAACCCGTACACAGGGTCTGGGCCGATCGCTCCTCGGTCATTGGCTGTTGCTAGAAGATGGTCTTTGATGTCGTCAGCTGTCCAAGTCGGGTTCAGTGCGCGCAGACCTGCTGCTATAGCGGCCACCCTTGGGCTAGCCATAGAGGTCCCCGACATTCGTAATGATCCGCCGCCAAGAGCAGAGGACAGAACGTCTACTCCGTCAGTAGCGATATCGACATAACTATTACGATTCGAGAACGGAGCCACTTCTCTGTTCTGAGTTGCTGCTACAGCAATCACTTCTTCAAACAATGCGGGAGCTGCTGGTGGGGAGCCGAACTCGGCGTCATTACCTGCAGCTGCGACTATTACTACGTCGTGTGACTTTGCGTACTGTACAGCAGCGTGGACTGGTAGTAGATCTGGTCCGTTCTCCGCTGAGAGACCTATTGAGATGTTTATCACTTGGGCACCGTTGTCTACTGCCCAGACTATGCCTTGGGCTATTGGGGCTATTTCTCCGTCGCCCTCTCTATCTAGAACACGTACGGGTAGTATTTTGACGAACGGGTTATTGTAGAGAACAGTCCCCGCGACGTGGGTGCCGTGGCCGTTTCCATCAGACCAGGCTGCAGCTGTTACGCCGTCGTAGGGTACGAAGTTGCCGCCCGGCAGGAGAGAATCTCGTAGATGTGGATGTGTTAAGTCGACACCAGTGTCAATCACGGCAACAATCATGGCTTGCTCTAAAGCTGCAACTTCGGTCATCCAGTTATACGGTGGAGGGGAGTAGTCGCCTTCTGTTTCTGTCTCTTCGGGGAAGTCGGAGAGCGTTGCGCTGACGTTACCAGTGACGGTCTCACCGCTCTGGCGAAGTATCTGAGCTTGCGACGCATCGACCGTACTGAACGTCGGCCTGCCGTTAACTACCCTCGTGAGCACAAACTCTTTAACAGATCCCGTACTTAAAGATGGCACTAAGTCACTATGGGCTGCAGAAGCACTGCTGCTGGTGGTCGTGAGTAGCCCCACGCTGCTGATCAATAGCAAGAAACTCTTGGATACTTTTTTTACTAACAACTCTTACTTGCCTCTCGCACATCGCACCGATGAAACGGTCGTGATTTGCGCACTTGAGCTTTTTACGCTCACCGTCTCACAGGTCAGTGTGTAGAGAAGTTGCGGTTCAGCAAGTAAGCTAGAAGCGAGACCAGACGCATCGTTGCTGGCTTGATCGTTGCTCTTTTGTGCTCATACCAAGAATCGCTGTAACGGGCTTCCTGGTGCGAGCAATTCATAGCGGATACCTGTCTGCGCCATGCGCTCGCAGAGCGGCGTTAGTCCTTCAGGCTGTGCGAGCTCAATACCAACGAGCGCAGGGCCAGTCTCGCGATTAGACTTCTTCGTGTACTCAAAAAGCACAATGTCGTCGTCCGCACCGAGTGCCGAGTCCAGAAAACGTCGTAAGGCTCCTGGGGTCTGGTCAAACTCCACGAGGAAGTAGTGCTTTAAGCCTCGATGCACAAGGGAGCGCTCAATCGCCTCTGCATAGCGAGAAACGTCATGATTAGAACCAGAGACGATGCACACCACTGGTTGTTCAGGATCATCATTCTTAGAAAGGAGCGAGAGTGCAGCAACTGCTAATGCTCCCGCGGGCTCGGTGATGATCCCGTCTGCTTGGTACACCTCCAACATCGCAGTAGCAACTGCGCCTTCTTCAACCGTGAGGATGTCTTGTGACGCCATCGCTGATAGCACTCTGAAAGGAATCTCGCCGACTTGGCGTACAGCAACACCATCACAGAACGAATCCACCTCGTCTAGCAGCACGGGGTGTCCAGCCGACAGTGCGTCACGCATTGAAGCTGCTCCTACAGGCTCTACGCCTTTGAGTGTGTGCCCTGTCTGGTGGAGTGCAAGATACAAGCCAGCCAGCAGGCCGCCACCTCCGACTGGGGCGAGTACAAGTGACGGCATCTCAAGAACAGACGCAAGCTCGAGCCCTACTGTCCCCTGGCCGGCAACGACGAGAGGCGAGTTGAAGGCCGGTACGAACTCAGCGCCGGTCTCTTGCGCCAGGCGCTGTGCGCATGTTGATGCATCATCAAACACGCTCCCTTGAACTACTACTTTCACTAGGTCGCCACCTATGGCTTGGATGCGGTCGCGCTTTTGTCGAGGCGTACGCGTAGGGAGTACTACTATCCCGGGGATCTGCAGCGCGCGACAAGCGTATGCCAGCCCTTGGGCGTGGTTTCCCGCTGATGCGGTCACGAAAGAATCCACGTTTTTACCTGTCTCAAGCACGGCCAGAACATGGTTGAGTGCGCCTCGTACTTTGTAGCTGCGCACAGGCTGAAGGTCCTCACGCTTGAGAAATACTTCACGTCCCATCACTGCTGAGAGACGATCGGATCGCTCTAGCGGAGTTGGGTTTAGGTACGGCGCGAGACGGTCACGGGCAGCGAGTACGTCAGTGAGAGTTGGTGTCACATAAGGCACTGTGCGGCTTTGGCTCAGTTCGCCCTCCAGGCTGTTTTCTCACTTGTCAGGCAGTGGGCAGGCTTTCAAAGAGAGCAAACTAGACAATCGTCGGCGGTTTTTTGCTACCAAAAAGTAAACTGCTGTCGCGATGTATCTAATGCCTGGTGCGTAGATCACAGCACCGATTATGCGTGCGGTTTGAGACTCAGAGCGCTTTAGGATCAATGAGACAGCTCTTGCACCTGCGTATTGTTCCTGGGGTGTTATTAACAAAACCGTCGCAAGATGAGTGATGCCGTAACTCGTGTGCGACACAACTTCAACTGCTGGGATATGTCGTCTAATCCATCCTGCAGACCACTCACATATGCCGCAGTCTCCGTCATACACAACCACATCTTTTGTCATATGATACTCACTCTGCCCAAACGTATGTACCAGGTACAGTGACGTCAAACATCAGGGACGCGCCTGCTGGTGACGAGAGATGCGGCGTAGTAATCTGTAAGCTTCCGTCGGCGTGCAGCCATACCGCTACGCCGTTGCGGATCGTGTAATTCAACGGACGATCCGGTAGAGATTCTGTTCGAGTAACCTTGCTCAAGTCAGACGCTGCACGCAGCTCTAGTAGCGAAGCAGTTTTAGAATCAGGATCTGCGCGACGCGTCCATAAATCTCCCGCATCTGAGATGCCTACGAGACCTACGTCAGTAAAGTCGCCCTTTGAGTAAGTGGTGTCGGCAGTGAGGAGTTCGGGTCTTGAGATATTGCTGTCTCTCACAGAGACTCGATAAAGATAAGAGCCCTTGTCGCTAACTGCTAGCGCGATCAGATTCTCGTCGTCAAGCCAACGTAACTCTTTGACCGTGAGAGTTGTAGCTTCTGGGAAAGCAATGCTCGAAACTGTTTCATCCAACTTGTCGATATTTGAGATGTTGATTGATTCATATGCCAAGAACGCAACAGATTCGCCAGACGGACTCAGTGCCGGCAGGCGACCCATTACATATTTAGGCGAACCATCTTCTTCACTGCCGTAGTAGGTGATGCCGATTACTGGCTCGCAGCACGAGCTGATGAGTACATTGCAGCTGCGCGGATCTTGAATGGCTGACTCTGCGACGTTAAAGTCTCCCTCTGTTGGAAGCGCGTTCGGGTCATCGCCGACGCGTGGCATGTCTATGAAATCTTCTGCAGTGTTCGACTCCCAGGTACGTACGATGTAGTCAGAAGTGAGTGCGACAAGACCGCGAAGTGGTTCATCAATAGACCTAGCGCATGCTGTCTTTTTGGCTGAAGGCTCACTTGTTGTTGTGCTCGAAGAGGCAGTCGTGTTACTAGACGACGTACGGCTAGGAGTCTCAGCTGTTGAAGAGCAAGAAGCCAGGACGACGGCTATGGCGATTGCGGAAGTGAATACTGATACTTTTCTCATACCCGACACAGTGAGTACGATTCTGCGGCTGTCACGAGGTGCCAGGCGGCAGGTAGCTCTTTACAGCGCTAGCTGTTGATACTTCTCCCTGTCAGGGCGAGCACAGTCTCTCCAAAGAGCTCCGACAGCGACGGATGAGGTTGAACGAGATGCGCGACTTCTTCAACAGAGGCTTCCCAGTTCACCGCGAGATAACCAGCACCTAGCTGCTCTGTAACCCAAGGGCCCGTCATGTGAACACCAAGAATCTGACCGGCTTTACCGTCTGCTCTCTTTAGGGCAATCACTTTCACCAACCCGTCTGTCTCTCCTACGATCATCGCGCGCGAGTTAGACCGGAACTGATGCTTAGAAACAACAACGTCTAAACCTACTTCCTTAGCCTGAGACTCAGATAACCCAGCCCAAGCCACTTCTGGATGACAGTAGATAGCCCAGGGCACTCGGTCGTAGTCGACAGGTATCACAGTTTCGTTCAAGATCTGTTTGATAACCAAAATTGCCTCTGCGTACGCGACATGAGCAAGCTGGGGCGTATCGATGAGATCTCCGACTGCAAAAATAGACTGAACGTTCGTCCTGCAGTACTCATCTACTTCCACAAATCCCCGTGGCGACACAGTTACTGAAGTTTTCTCAAGACCTAGTCCTTCCGTACATGGTTTGCGACCAACAGCGAGCACCACAGCGTCTACTTCTATTTGCTCACCTGAGCTGAGTGTTACCGATGTTGCGCCTGACTCTACCGGGGAGTGGTTCACGCACACAGAGTCTGTGATGACGCGAATGTTCTTTTTACGAAAACTCTTCGCGACCACCTGCGATATGTCGGCATCAACTCCGGCCAATATCCTCGGGGCTCCCTCTACTATGGTCACGTCTGCTTCAAGGTCTGCGAACATAGAAGCAAACTCACACCCGATTGCCCCACCACCAACTACAAGAACGCGGCGAGGTAGCTCAGCAAGGTCAAGCACTTCGTCACTCGTTAATACGGCACCACCTCGATCGAAATTTGGAATAGTGCGTGGGGTGGAACCTGTTGCGAGAACTACGTTACGTGCGCGGAGTACCTGCGTTGTTCCAGAAGCATGCGTTACTGACACTTGCTGCTCACCGGCTTGAAGTGGTGGCATCAAACGACCCGTACCTTCAACAAAGTGCACCTTCTTGGAACGTGTGAGACCAAGAAGTCCTTTTTGGAGAGTTTCCACGATTCCTTGTTTGCGAAGCTGCGTAGTTGCGAAGTCCAATCCTTCAAAGGATGCCTTAATACCAAAAGACGAAGCGTGAGCTACCTGGCGACGTACTGCTGCAGTTTCTAGGAATGCTTTTGCGGGAATACAGCCGCGGTTGAGGCATGTGCCACCGATTGCGTCACGTTCTACTAGTCCTACCCGCAGACCTGCAGAAGCTGCGTAAAAAGCAGCTGCGTACCCTCCAGGGCCGCCTCCTATCACTACTAGATCTAGAACGACGTCTTCAACCGTGCTGCTCACTCAAACCTACCGAAGAACAAGTATTGCAGGCAGCCTTGTTGCCGCCTGGTCTAGTTCTTACGTAATAGACAGTGCGCTTTGCGGTAACAGTTGCCAGGTAGAACAAGAAACGTATAGACGTGTGCGTCTATACGCTGTAAGTGTTCTTGCTTAAAACTTTGTTCTCACAAAGAAGAAGTACTCAAAGCTGTAGCTGCCTGGAACGCTTCAAGAGGTTCTTTCAAGACGCCACCGGCCTGTATAAGTGACTGGGTCATCGCTGCTATTTCAGTAGCAGAATCTACAGGTACCTCGCCTAAGACCGTAGCGATGTCTTCCGCTTGGAGCAGGGCTGC
>Ga0102917_1000354_pt1 | contig 14943 bp, 20 predicted proteins | sample Colrivmet1562A02_FD_78201 | JGI IMG/M metagenome (GOLD analysis project Ga0102917, IMG submission 78201) | Estuarine microbial communities from the Columbia River estuary - metaG 1562A-02 | ecosystem: Environmental > Aquatic > Marine > Intertidal zone > Estuary | place: USA: Columbia River...
TATCTAGTGAGATAAGAGCATATTTAAAAGTACAAATTGACACTTATCCAAAATTCACCAAATTAATTAAAGATGGACTTAGCATTATTGATGCTAAACTGAAGTTTGAATAATTTTCCAAGCGAGTTCAGTAGATTGATTGGATAAGGCTGCTTTAATAAGTAAAATCGTTTCTTCAGAAAAATTTGTCTTATTGATAATTTCAGTAGAAGGGACTACATCAGTATTTGCTAATTGCGCTTTTTCGTTTTTAGTTAATAAAGATGAAGAGACAATTCCTTTTGGAAGTTGATCAAACCCTATACCCAGCTTGGTATTGGGTTTTTCTACTTTAAATAAATTATCTTCTGTTATTCTAGCATACCAATCACCTCCTAAACGAGCAACCAAATCTAATTTTGCTTGGTCAATATTTTTATTAGCATCTAGTACTTCCTCATTTATATGTATTTTTTTAATCAATGCTAAGACTAAATTTCCTGCTCCAGCATTATCTCCTAACTTAATCACTTCTTGTATAATACATTCAAACTGAATTGGAGACTCTGCAACCCTTGGAGGTCTTACTAATTCAGAAGTCAATGGTGTAAATCCTGCTTTATTAAATTCATTGGTATCTTTTGGAAAATCACAACTTGACAGAGACATTTGTTGTACCATATCATAATTCACAATATTAATTACGCATTCTGGAACTTCTAATATGTTTTCTAAGGTATGCTTAGTTGTATTATCCCGAACCCTTCGAGAAGGTGAGAAAATACAAACTGGCGGGTTCATACTAAATAAATTAAAAAAACTAAAAGGACTAAGATTTACATTGCCTTTCAAATCAATTGTTGAAGCAAAACAAATAGGTCTTGGAGCAATAGCATATTGTAAATATTGTTGTAAAGCTTGTGTGCTTAATTCTTCCGTTGATAAGGTGAGCATCTTACTTAAATTTTATATCAATTATTTTTTTAAGGAAAGTATGGACCAATCTGTATCTTCTTTATAGATGGTATTTTCTAATGTACCTAGTCCATCTATACTCATAGTCACTACATCATTAGGTTGTAGCCATTGTGGTGTATAATTAGCATCTTTTAATTTCCCTGTTCCATTTAATTCTAAGAAGCAGCCTGTACCTACGGTACCAGAACCAATTACATCGCCAGGATATATTGTTACCCCATAAGAACATCTTTCAATGATTTCTGCAAATGTCCAATCCATATCTTTTACATTTCCTTCTGAAACCAATTGATCATTCACCCAACACTTCATGGATAAATTATAATTATTACCAACATGCCCTTTTTTTGCGGGTACCAAATGGCTTTTTAATTCGTCAGGTGTAACCAACCAGGGTCCTATAACAGTTGAAAAATCTTTTCCTTTTGCTGGACCTAAATTTAAAAGCATTTCTTCCATTTGTAGTTTTCTTGCACTTAGATCATTCATAATAGTAAAGCCTGCTATATACTCATCTGCATCTTTTGCTTTTATATTTTTACCTTCTTTACCAATTACAATGGCAATCTCTAATTCAAAATCAAGTTGCTGAAAATGATCAGGCATGCAATAAATTGCTCCTGGTCCTTGTATAGCATTGTGGTTGGTAAAATAAAAAATAGGATATTGATCAAATTCTTGAATCATATCTACTCCTCTGTTTCTTCTCGCAGCTTCTACATGTTGTCTAAAAGCATATCCATCTCTACAAGAAGTTGGATGAGGAACAGGAGCCATTAATTGATAATCTTGTACAGGAGTAATTGTACCAGATTTTTCAAGTAGAGTGATGAGTTTTTCTTGGGTTTCTTCTCTTACAGATACCCCTAATCTTAAAAAAGCATTGATATCATTAGGTAGTTGTTGATTCACATCTTGTAAGGCATACACTTGATCATTTACGATTGCCCCTAATTTTGTTGATCCCTGTTGCCAATAACTTACTAATTTCATTGATTATCAATATTTTATGATGTATTTGAAGTCTGCCTTCTCAGTATGAAGCTGATTGCTTTTTATCAAACAAAGTTAAAAATAATATTTTATCTTTTGCTAATAATTGTTAGTATTGTGGTGCTTGAAAAATGTAATTTATGCCAATATACCACACATTGGGAAAGATTCCCGCAAAAAGACATACCGTTTATAGACAACCTAATGGAAAACTATATGCAGAAGAGTTGGTTTCAACTGAAGGTTTCTCAGGAATGTATTCATTAGTTTATCATACGCATCCACCTACCATTGTAAAATCATTAGGCACTCCCTATTCAGTGGAACCAAAAATTGCGAAAGAAAAACATTTACGACATACTAGCTTGTTGGGTTTTAATGTCAAACAAGAAGATGATTATTTAAAAAGCAGAAAACCTGTTTTAGTAAATGCAGATTTACAAATTTCTTTGGCTGCACCAAAAAAATCAATGACAGATTATTTTTATAAAAATAGTCAAGCAGATGAAGTCATTTTTATACACAAAGGAACTGGTACATTAAAGACAGGATTTGGTAAAATTAAATTTTCTTATGGTGACTACTTAGTAGTACCAAGAGGTACCATTTATCAAATGGAATTTGATGATGAGAATAATAGATTATTTATTATCGAAAGCTATAGCCCGATTCGTTTTCCAAAACGTTACCAAAATAAGTTCGGACAATTAATGGAGCATGCACCTTTCTGTGAACGTGATATAAGAAGACCTAATGATTTAGAAACTTTTGATCAAGAAGGTGATTTTAAAATTTTAATTAAAAAGCAAGGTTTGATTTATCCATATACTTATGGCACACATCCATTTGATTTTATTGGATGGGATGGATATCATTACCCATGGGCTTTCTCTATACACAATTTTGAACCCATCACAGGTAGGGTACATCAACCACCACCAGTACATCAAACGTTTGAAGCACACAATTTTGTAATCTGTTCTTTTGTTCCAAGAAAATACGATTATCATCCTGAAGCTATACCTGCACCATATAATCATAGCAATGTAGATAGTGATGAAGTATTGTATTATGTTGATGGTGATTTTATGAGTAGAAAATCTGTTGTTCAAGGTCAAATCACATTGCATCCTGGAGGTATACCTCATGGGCCACATCCAGGAAGCGTTGAAAAATCAATTGGTAAAGAAAAAACAGACGAATTAGCAGTTATGATTGATCCATTTAGACCTTTGATGATAACAGAAGAGGCATTATTGATTGAAGATGAGAACTATCATAAAAGTTGGCAATTTAATATAGAATAAAATATTACTTAATTTAAATAGATAAAATATCAATGGAAAAGAATGGGAATGATCATGATTTCTTACCGTTACTAGGAACCGATTATGTAGAGTTATATGTAGGTAACGCAAAACAAGCAGCACATTATTATAAAACTGCTTTTGGTTATCAAAATTTTGCATACAGTGGGCCAGAAACTGGAGACAAAGAAAAAGTATCTTATGTTTTAATTCAAGAAAAAGTAAAATTAATATTAACTACTCCATTAACACCAGATTCTAGTATTGCTGCGCATGTGCACAAACATGGAGATGGTGTCAAAGCTATTGCACTTACTGTAGCTGATGCTTTTGAAGCTTTTGAACAAACTGTAAAAAGGGGTGCTCAACCTTATATGAAACCTCAGACCATTCAAGATGAATTTGGTGAAATTAAAATGAGTGGTATACATATTTATGGTGATACAGTGCATTTGTTTGTTGAAAGAAAAAATTACAAGGGAATTTTCATGCCGGGATTTAGAAAATTAGAAAATAATTATACTCCAACCCCTGTTGGGCTGAAATATATTGATCATTGTGTAGGAAATGTTGGATGGAATCAAATGAATACATGGGTAAAATTCTATGAAGAGGTAATGGGCTTTAAAAACATTTTGACTTTTGATGATAAACAAATTTCAACCGAATACTCTGCTCTAATGAGTAAAGTAATGAGTAATGGTAACGGTTTTGTAAAGTTTCCAATTAACGAGCCTGCTGAAGGAAAAAAGAAATCACAGGTTGAAGAGTATTTAGATTTTTACAAAGATGCAGGAGTGCAACACATCGCAATTGCAACAGATAATATTGTTGACACTGTCGAAAAATTAAGTAGTCGTGGTGTAGAATTTTTAAACATTCCTTCTACTTACTACGATGATTTATTGGATCGTATTGGACCCATTGATGAAGATGTTGAACCGCTAAAAAAATTAGGTATTTTAGTAGATAGAGATGATGAGGGATACTTGCTTCAAATTTTTACTAAACCTGTAGAAGACAGACCTACTTTGTTTTATGAAATTATACAAAGAAAAGGTGCTAAGTCATTTGGAGCAGGAAATTTCAAAGCTTTATTTGAGGCCTTAGAAAGAGAACAAGCCTTAAGAGGTAATTTATAAATCAACAAATCAATCAAAAGCCATTTCAGGAATATCACCTTCAATGATGAGTTTTCCTAAAGTGGCTTTTTTTATTATATCTACTGAAACCCCAGGAGCTCTCTCTAATAATTTAAAACCTCCTTCTGGCAACACTGATAAAACCGCTAACTCAGTCACAATTTTTTTTACGCAATTGATGCCAGTAAGTGGCAAGCTGCATGTTGGCAATAATTTACTTTCTCCTGCTTTATTTATATGTTGCATTGCCACAATTATATTTTTTGCAGAAGCCACTAAATCCATCGCTCCACCCATACCTTTCACCATTTTACCAGGTATCTTCCAGTTGGCAATATCACCCTTTTCAGAAACCTCCATGGCGCCTAAAATGGTTAAATCAATCTTTTGTGCATGTATCATGCCAAAACTCATCGCAGAATCAAATATGGACGCTCCTGGTAGCATGGTGATAGTTTGCTTACCCGCATTAATCAAATCGGCATCTACGTCTTTTTCAAAAGGGAATGGGCCCATTCCTAAAAGGCCATTTTCTGATTGGAAGCAAACCTGTATATTCTTAGGAATATAATTTGCCACAAGGGTTGGAATGCCAATCCCCAAGTTCACATAAGAATTATGTTGTATTTCCTGTGCAATTCTTTTTGCAATTCCTTCTTTATCTAACATGTGAAAATAGCTTTTAATGAATTATTTATTGATAGTCACTTTTTCAATTCTTTTTTCATAATGACTACCCTGGAAAATTCTATGTACATAAACACCCGGTGTATGAATTTGATTTGGATCCAACATTCCAGGCTCAACCAATTCTTCTACCTCTGCAATGGTAATCTTGCCTGCCATAGCCATCACTGTATTAAAATTTCTTGAAGTATGCTTAAATATCAGATTACCGGCCGTATCACCTTTCCAAGCTTTTACAATGGCAAAATCCGCATTAAAAGCATGTTCAATTAAATATTCTTTACCATTAAAATTTCTAGTTTCTTTCCCTATAGCTACTTCTGTTCCAACGCCTGCTGGTGTAAAAATTGCAGGCATACCATATCCAGCTGCCATACATCTAAATGCTAAAGTTCCTTGAGGGATTAGTTCAACATCAAGCTCACCAGAAAGTAATTGTCTTTCAAATTCAGCATTCTCTCCCACATAAGAAGAAATCATTTTTTTAACTTGCTTATGATGCAACATTAATCCAATACCAAAATCATCAACACCTGCATTATTAGAAATACAGGTAAGATTTTTTACCCCTTTTTCAACCAATGCTTTAATACAGTTTTCTGGAATACCGCATAATCCGAATCCACCTAACATGAGGGTAGCTCCATCTTGTATATCCATAATGGCATCCTCAGCATTATTCACTTTTTTATAAATCATATCAATACATTTATTAAAAAAACTTCTTAAAGATTTGTATATCAACTTTACTTGCCCACCAAGCCCATAACATTAAAATGGGTTGCCCAATGAGTAAACGAAACCAGGATAATGTTGGCGTAATTTCAATTGCACCAAGTGTAAAACTGCCTTTTTGAATAAAATAAATATGGGAGGGAATAAATAATATCAATAAAATAATGATGCCCTTAGCCGCATAAGGTCTTGTAGATTTGGGTATAAGCAATATACCTAAAATGATTTCCAGGATACCAGACAATAAATTTATCTCATTAGCCCAATTAGATAAGTATGGTGGGATTATTGGTAAATAAAATGAAGGTGATGCAAAATGATTATACCCTGCAAAAATGTAAAATGCAATTAGAATAAAAAATAGAATTTGTTGAAGTATCTTGATTCTCATCTTGAATAAAAAAATTCTTAACTATTTGAAGTAAATCTTGAACTTTATTTGAATTTTATTTTCAGCTTTTACAAACAATAAAGACGGCCTTTTAACTTTGAAATCTTCTAACATGATGGGAAAGCTACCTTCAAAAATAAGATTATCATCTAAAGAAAATTGCTTTGCATTAAAGTTAATTTGTTGAGTAACGCCATGAAATTGTAACTGACCTTTTACCAAAATATCATTTTGATTATACATGATGCTAGTACTATTAAAAGTAACATTAGGATAAGTTAAAGCATCTAGTATTTCAATCATGTGACTATCTCTATTTGACAATCCACTGTTGAAGCTGCTTACCTTTGTTACTACTGCAATTTTAGTAATCCTATTATTTGATTTATCCCAAACCGCTTGTATTTTTAATTTATCCGAAACACCATCCCATTCATGAAGTTTATGCTTCATGTGATAAGTAATGCTACTTTTCTCTAATAATGGCTCTTGAATATAATTTGGTTGAAACCAAAAAGGAGCTAAAATCATTAAAAAAAAGGTTAACATAATAAATGGTTTAAAATTTGATAACAATCATGGAGGCCGCCATACTTGCAAAAGTTGTATAGGCTGCTGCCCTATGCCAAGGTTTTAAGGCAATATCCTGTTCTATCCTATTGCCTAAAATATTAGTAGCAATCATTCCAGATAAATGAACCACAGCTAGCCACTTATGAATGCGCATGGAGCTTAGTTTTTTATCTCTATGGAAAACAGCAGGTGGCGTAAATAAACTATTGATGGCTGTAATTCCATAGCTCACATTAATAGCAGTACCTAAATTTTCGTGTAATTCTTTCACTTTGTAATCCCCTCTATATAACTGACTTCCTACAATGCCTTGGGCAAGCATTCCACCAAGGGTCAAAAATCCACCAAGCTGATGAACATTTAACATTTTTCGTCTGATATTTAATTGAATGCTGCGATCTTTTAGTCGATCCCCATTGCCGAATTTATTATTCAATAATCCATGATTGCCCCATAGTAGAGATTGGGTAATTAACATTTTCTGAGGCATGAGCAAGGTAGAATCAATCTGGTTGGTTGTATCCAAAGAACTGAATTGGATGGTCGTATCATTTTGGGCATGCAACTTATTGCTTATCAATAGGATAAAAAATATAGACAGAAATTGCAATTTCATGATAGTAAGAAAATTAGAATTCAAAGTTCAACTATTTTACTCGTAGTTTAAACAAAAAGTTGAAACAATTGTTTATTTATTAAAAGAAACAAAATGGAGAGGAAAGAATTCATTGAAAAAGTAGGATTGAGTGGGGCAGCTATACTTATTTTTGGATGTATGCAGTCCTGTTCTAAAGATGTAGCAAGTTCTGATACTCAAAATCAAAATAAGCCTCCCAATTCGAGTGGTGGAGATGCATCTAGCAACAAAATAGATTTTACTATTGACATTAATACAGCTCCATATGATGTGCTTAAAAATATTGGAGGATATGCCATTTACATGGAATCAAAAATCATTATAGCTAGAGCTAGCAATACAGAATTTTTAGCGGTAAGTTCCGTATGTACACATCAAGGCGCTACTCTGCAATATAGAAGCAATACAAGCAAATTTTATTGCCCTTTACATGGATCTAATTTTAATCAAAATGGTTCAGTTGCAAACGGCCCAGCTGCTCAATCATTAAAACAATACAGTACATCTTTAAGTGGAAGTAAATTAAGGATATTCGAATAGATCCATTAAACTTTCTTCAAATTATTATATCTAAACTTATATAATAAATAAGTAATGATAGCAAACAGAAAGCCAATGATAATTATTATATAATTCATTGGCTTTTCAATTGTTAATGAAATGCGTAATAAAATAGTAGTGATAATAAAACTTGCATTTCGGAAAATTATAAAAAAAGAAGAATGAAATGTAAAGGATATTATGAGTAGTAAAACGTCTACAAATATCATGATTGAAAAGAAATCTTCATAAAATACTGTATTGGGGTTTGGATAATTACTATTCATTTTTACAGCCGCTATCATATCCATAGACCAATTGGATAAACTAATGATACTTAATATGGACAATACTAGTATCATGCACAATGAAACCACTTTTTTGATATTGATAAACTTATTAAGCTCTTTAATCGAGTCTGTTTTATAATTGATATTATAGATTTTATAATATACAATCGTTAATCCCAGCATAACCAAAGAAGAACCTAGATCAAATATTAAACTAATAAATGCAGGTGTTTTAAAGCTAATAACTTCTTCAACATCGAAATCTGCAATATCATGAAAGAAACTTCTTAATGTTATTAGAGTGATTACTTCAAATTGCTTTCCAATAAATTCTGAGATTGAACTTGGTATAATAATTACAAGCAGAAAAACTTCATAAAAAAGAATAAAGCTAAAAGGGGTATAAATGGCCTTTAAATAGCTATACTCATAATTGTTTAAATGATTGCTTACAAAGATGACTGAAAGATGTACAACAAATGCAAAAACTGCTATTCTTAGAAGGAGTAGCTCAATTTTTCTGATATTATTTGAACTAAATAATGCATCAAAGTTACTACTTGCTATTTGCAGAAATTTGTTCATATCAGGATTACTTATACCCTTTAAATTTATTAAGCGCTAGCACAAAACCTATGCCAAAAAGGACAGTAATAAATGCGGCAAAGTATGGTATTATATCAATCATTTTTTTGATTTATTAATTTTATAAAAATGGCAAATCCTAAAATCGAGGGAACCCATAAACCAATAAAAATGGCTGCTTCTTTTTCTCCTTTAAACCATAATAATTCAGAAAATATTAAAGAGGCAAATGCTGAAACAAGCATAAGTATGTCGGAAGTGCTAAACTTTTTTATCATAAATAATTTTTAAGAGTATCTAAATATAAGCTTTTTCTTACTGTAGAAGTATACTTAATTTAATTATTGAATTAACCCATTGACTGTCAAACTTCTACATAATAACTCCATTAATGTTTAGTATTGAAATGAACTATTCACTCAATTTGATGTTATTATATCAAACATATTATAATGAAAATTAAAAATTTATTTCTTGCAATGTTTGCATTCGTTGCTAGTACAATTGCTGTTAATGCTCAAAAAACAATCGTAGATGTTGCTGTGGGATCTAAAGACCATACTACTTTAGTTGCTGCTGTAAAAGCTGCTGACTTGGTATCAACTTTACAAAGTGCTGGACCTTTTACTGTATTTGCTCCAACTAATGCAGCATTTGCAAAACTTCCTGCTGGAACTGTAGAATACCTACTTAAAGCGGAGAATAAAGCAACTTTAGCTAAAATTTTAACATATCATGTTGTTGCAGGTAGTTTCAATGCAACAGCAGTAGTTAAAGCAATCAAAGACGGTGGTGGTTCTGCAACTTTGAAGACTGTTAGTGGCGGCAACTTAGTTGCTTCTATTAAAGAAGGAAAAGTAATCTTAACTGACGAGAAAGGCGCAACTTCTACTGTAGTAGCTACAGACTTAGCTGCTAATAATGGTTTAATTCACGTAATTGATGCTGTTGTGTTACCAAAATAACATTCAAATAGTTTTATTAATTATACCAACAAGACAAGGGTTTACGACTTAATAAGCGTAGACCCTTTTTGTTTTACTATTATATTACTTTTTTTACAACGGATGAATTGATTGAATACATAATACTACCTTTGCGCTTCAGCAGAAATTTTCAGAAAAATGATTTATAAGATTCTTACCGTAATTGGACTAGCCACTTTTGAAATATATGCTGCCATTCCAGCTGGATTTGCTTTTAAAATTAGTCCAATAGAAATTTTTTTGTACAGTATGCTTGGGGGTTTAATAGGTGTTTTTGTAGCAGCATACCTTGGTGATATAATTAAGAAATGGCTCAATAAATTTAGAGGTACTACCCATCAAAAAGACACCAAAGAGCCAGGATTTGTTTTAAAAATTTGGAATAAGTATGGTGTAATTGGGTTAGGCTTATTGGGTACCATGAGTGTTGGAGCACCAATAAGCATTGGTATTGGAGTTGGATTTAATGTACCAACCAATAAAATGGTATTTTGGTGTAGCTTAGGAGTTATTCTACGCTGTGCACTATTTACAGCAATTGGTTATTTTGGTCTTAAGCTGTTTTAATCACACCCAATTCTTTACCTACTTCAGTAAATGCTTGAATGGCTTTATCCAAGTGTGCTCTCGTATGTGCTGCAGAAATTTGAACACGAATTCTTGCCTGTCCTTTAGCTACCACTGGATAATAAAAACCAATAACATAAATTCCTTTTTCTAATAACTTTTCAGCCATTGTTTGTGATACTACTGCATCATACAACATAATAGGAACAATTGGATGTGTGCCTGGTTTAATATCAAAACCTGCCGCAGTGATTTTTTCTCTAAAGTATTGTGTATTGGATTCTAATTGATCTCTTAATTCAGTTGTTTGAGATAATAAATCAAAAACAGCAATAGACGCCCCTGTAATAGATGGCGCTAATGTGTTTGAAAATAAATAAGGCCTTGAACGTTGTCTTAATAAATCAATAATCTCTTTTCTTCCAGAAGTAAAACCACCAGATGCACCACCCAAAGCTTTACCAAGGGTTCCAGTGATAATATCAACCTTACCCATCACACCTTTTAATTCATGTACCCCTCTACCTGTTTTTCCAAGAAAGCCTGTTGAATGACATTCGTCAGTCATTACCAATGCTTCATATTTTTCTGCTAGTTCAACTATTTTATCTAATTGTGCAATAGTGCCATCCATAGAAAAGGCTCCATCTGTAACGATGATTTTTTGTTGAGCACCTGCTGCAATGGCTTCTTTTAATTTTAATTCTAAATCTTCCATTGAATTGTGTTCATATCTATATCTCATAGATTTTGTCAATCTTACTCCATCAATAATGGAAGCATGATTTAAAGCATCAGATATAATAGCGTCTTTCTCTCCGAATAAAGGTTCAAACACACCACCATTGGCATCAAATGCTGCAGCATATAAGATAGTATCTTCTGTTCCTAAGAAACTAGAAATTTTTTCTTCTAATGTTTTATGAATATCCTGCGTGCCACATATAAATCTAACAGAAGACAGACCAAAACCATGTGAATCAATGGCAGCTTTTGCCGCTTCAATCACTTTTGGATGTGATGATAATCCTAAATAATTATTTGCACAAAAATTTAAAACAGACTTGCCTCCTTCAATAGTAATTTCTGCAGCTTGAGGAGAAGTAATCACTCTTTCTTTTTTATATAATCCAGCTTCCTTTATAGATGCTAATTCTTTTGTCAAAACGGGCTTAAACTGATTGTACATATACTATTATTCTATTTGAATTTAAAATACTCAGGTAAGTTAGTAATAATTGTCGAGGTCATTCTATCTAGATCAAAACTTGGAGTCCAATTCCAATCTGATTTTGCAAGGCTATCATCAATGCTATTGGGCCAACTATCAGCAATGGCTTGCCTAAAATCTGGATGGTACTCAATTTCAAAATTGGGGTAATGCTTTAAAATACTGTGATAAATTTCTGCAGGCGAAAAACTCAATCCAGCAATATTATAACTTGTTCTAATAGTAATTTTTTCTTTTGGTGCATCCATTAGTTGAAGCGTTGCTTGAATCGCATCATCCATGTACATCATTGGTAAATAAGTATGCTCACTTAAAAAACAACTAAATTTTGTTCCACTCATTGCTTTATGATAAATATCCACTGCATAATCTGTTGTGCCTCCTCCAGGTAAAGATTTATAACCAATCAAACCTGGATATCTAACACTTCTTACATCTACGCCATACTTATTGAAATAATATTCACACCAATGTTCTCCAGATAATTTGGAAATACCATATATGGTATTAGGATCTTTAAATGCGTTTTGAGGGGTACGCTCTTTTTCGGAACTAGGACCAAATACAGCGATAGAACTTGGCCAAAAAACTTTTTCTATTGAATATGCTCTTGCAATTTCCAAAACATTCAATAATCCACCCATATTTAAATCCCAAGCTTGAATTGGATTTTTTTCACCTGCTGCAGATAAAATAGCTGCTAAATGATAGATCTGTGTTACGCCATCTTTTTTTACGATATTTTCTAACTCAACTTTATCTAAAACATTCAAGGTTTGAAAATTACAATAACCGAATTTGCTTCTTGCAGATTCTTGAAAATCTGTAGCAATAATTAATTCGTTTCCATATTTTTCAGCTAGCACTTTTGTCAATTCAGTACCCAACTGCCCACCTGCTCCAATGACTAAAATCTTACCCATTAAACTAATGTTTGTTTGTGGATGTGAAATTAGGTTATTCCATAAAAAACATCAAATTTTGTATCATGAATGTTAAAGAGGCGTATCAAGAATGGTCAGAACAGTATGACACCAATGAGAACAAAACAAGAGATCTAGAGGCAGTTGCTTTAAGATCTGTTTTGTCTTCTATTCATTTTGACAAAGTACTTGAATTTGGATGTGGCACTGGTAAAAACACTGTTTGGTTTGAGCAAAATGCAAAAGAGATCTTGTCTGCTGATTTTTCGGAAGCTATGATTGCAAAAGCAGCAGAAAAAATCAAGTCGTCGAAGGTTCAGTTTAAAATTGCAGATATTAATAAATCCTGGGATTTTACCAATGATCAATTTAATCTAGCATGCTTTAGTTTAATTCTCGAACATATTGAGAACATAGATGAAATATTCAATAAATCAAGTAAAGTAATTCAAACTGGAGGATATTTATATATTGGTGAACTTCATCCATTTAAACAATATGCCGGGTCAAAAGCAAGATATACGACACCAGAAGGTGAGCAAATAGTTACATGCTATACTCATAACATGTCTGATTTCATTAAAGCAGCGAATAAATACAACTTTAGTTTAATGGACTTAGGAGAATGGTTTGACGATAATGATCGATCTCAAATTCCAAGAATCTTGACTTTGCTATTTAAGAAGCACTAGTTTTATTTTTTCAAATTTTCTTTCACTCTGAATGCAACAATTTTTTGAATCAATGCTATAGGCATTGGTTTGTCAATGGGAAATTGCACAGACCCTTTGCCTTGTTTGTAGATAGAAAGTTCTTTTGCAAATTTTTCATGACCATTAGGAGTTGCATAAAATCCAATATGATTTGCATATCCCGCAAAATATACTAAGGGCTTTTTATTTAACTTATAACAAGGCATCCCATACCCAATCAGCTCTTCTGCCTCTGGAGCTGTTTGCTGAATTACAGCTCTTACTTGTTTCAATAAGATCTGCGTTGTTTTTGGGAAAGATCTAATGTATTCACTAACTGTTATTGATTTCTTTTGTTTCATTTTTCAATTTTTCTATATGCTTAAAATTAAAAAAATTAGATATAAAATCTTTATAAAAGTTTAAGTAACTTAGATAATCTAAAAATTTAAGAATGAGATTTTATATATGTTGTATCACAGCCCTTTCCATCTTTTTTGTTGCTTGTAAACAAGAACCGGACATTCCCTCTTTGAAAATTGGCGAAAATACTTGGATGGTGAAGAATCTAGATGTAAGTAGATTTAGGAATGGAGATTCTATTCCAGAAGCAAAAACTAAATTAGAATGGGCTGCTTATGGCATGTCTAAAAAAGCTGCATGGTCTCATTATAATAATGATATTGGAGAGGGGGCTAACTATGGCAAATTATACAATTGGTATGCGGTGAACGATCCAAGAGGTTTGGCGCCTGAAGGTTGGCATATACCAACAGATGTAGAATGGGGATTACTGGTATTAGAATTAGGCGGTGATAAAAAAGCTGGAGAAGCATTAAAGTATACTTACGGATGGACGAATACGAATACGGGTTCTGGTAATGGAACCAATAGCAGTGGTTTTGAAGGATTAGCAGGTGGGCTTAGAAATGGCATGGGTGCATTTGGTTATAAGGGACAAGGAGCTGGATGGTGGTCTTCTACTGCTGTTGATACTGCTAAATCTTGGTATAGATTTGTTTTGTATGCGAGCCCAATGGTATATAAAGACGCATATGGAAATAGAAATGGATTAGCAGTAAGATGCGTAAAAGATAAATAATGAAAACTGCGATACAATATTGTACACTCTTTTTAAGTACATGCCTGCTTTGTATAAATTGCGGCACTAAAAAAGAAAATATAGTTTTTGATGCAAACAATGGAGGATTGTTTTTACCGGATGGTTTTGGTGCAGTAGTAGTAGCAGACAGTATAGGACCTTCAAGACATATAGCCGTAAAAGAGAATGGAGATATTTATGTAAAATTAAAAATCACTTCTGAAGCACCAGGATCCGTTGCATTAAGAGATGAAGACGGTGATGGTAAAGCAGATATTATTCAGCCCTTTGGCAAATATGTGAATGATGGCATTTTTGCAACTGGGATGCGCATTCATAATGGCTACTTATATTATAGCACTGAAAAAGTAGTTTACAGACAAAAAATTGATAATGACTTAGTCCCTACGTCCAAACAAGAAATTGTTTTGATGGACGAAAGTGATCAATGGCATATTGCTAAGCCTATTGCATTTGATAAGGAAGGGAATATGTATGTGCCTTATAGTGCCCCTTCTAATGCTTGTGCTAGTTTTATCAATACCACTGGGACTTCTGTACAACAAGCAGGGCAATACCCTTGTCCTGAATTAGTCAATCACGGA
>Ga0102917_1000358_pt1 | contig 14864 bp, 12 predicted proteins | sample Colrivmet1562A02_FD_78201 | JGI IMG/M metagenome (GOLD analysis project Ga0102917, IMG submission 78201) | Estuarine microbial communities from the Columbia River estuary - metaG 1562A-02 | ecosystem: Environmental > Aquatic > Marine > Intertidal zone > Estuary | place: USA: Columbia River...
ATCCACGATGAATCTGATCTCTGAAGGAGCTGCTGCGATGAGCTCTGAACCTGAACCAACTTCCGCGTTAGCTACATCTAAATGCAAGCCGTCCGTGTCACCCCACACTGTTACCGCAGCACCGTCTGAGACTGATGCTAGGCGTGCGAGCGCGGACTTTGCGGACGCAACACTAATGTCAGTGCGAGTTGCAGGTGTGCGTGAGAGAGCCCCGGCTACGTCTGGGAAAGCTACTTGCAGTAAACGTGCTGTGATTGTGGCAGAGTCCGAGATGCATCGGATGGCGCGGCCCTTATCGTCGACTACGATGCTGTGCGGCCGGTGATGCGCGATGCGCTCGAGAACTGACAGGGGGATAACTCCCGTGAAAGCACCGAAAGATGACTCCGCGAGAGTAGCTGAGTGGAGACGGTAATAATCTGTTACGTACAACGAGAGCTGCGTATCGTCTGAGATGAGTTGCACTCCCATGTGTTCGCGGTTGACGGCTGCGCGCAGAGCAACGATGGCGTCTTGCAGTTTTGAGAAGTCAACGGGACGGGATTCACCTTTTAAGTTAAGTTGAGTAGGGAGTTTGGTTCCCAGAGTGCGGAACTTGTACGGCGAGAGCTTGTCTACAGACACGACTACTTCTGAGTCCTGCAGCAAAACAGATACTTTCGCATCCGGATCAAGCGAGGAGAGGAAAGTCATGATTGGACGAGGAGCTAGAACAGCAGATCCTGCTTTGACGACAGACGCTTGGTCTGTTGTTGCTTGGATTGTTGTCTCACCGTCTGACCCTGTCACCAACACTGCGTTGTTCTCAGCTGTGATCTGTACGCCTGCGAACACCGCAACCGACGGAGACGAAGGCACCGCGTGACGAGCGGCGTCAAGAATGTCCTTGAATGACTTGGCTGAGATAGAGAACTCCATACAGCTCCAGCATCGGACCTGGTGAGGTTTTTGTGTGCGGGATTGTCCCCAAGCGGCACACTCTGTGTATGAGTGATGTTGGTAATGGTGTTCCTGTAGATCTACCCGCTCGGCTGAGCCCGAGCCGACTTGGTGATTTCCGGCAATGCCCGGCCAAGTTCTACTATGGCTCTATCTTGAAGCTGCCGCGTCAGGCAACTGAGGCGACGACTATTGGGACCCTGGCACACGAAGCCTTTGAGAAAGTTTTCGATCATCCGCGTGAAGAACGCACTGTTGAGAGAGCCATCGCTTACCTACGCCCGGCGTGGGAACACATCAAAGACCGAAACGACTACCTGCATCTACACCCCCTTGCAGAAAGCATTCTAGCCAGAGCAGAGACAGCGGTGAAGTCGTGGTTCGGTGTTGAGCGGCCACACAACTTTGACCCTATTGGGCGTGAAGTGCGGGCCATCAGTGATGTCTCAGGTGTTCCGCTTTTGGGGATTTTAGACCGAGTAGACCGTGTTGAAGTAGACGGTAAGACGTTCTTGTACATCAGCGACTACAAAACGGGAAAGCCCGTCAGTAGCGATGACAGGTTCCTTGACGAGAAGTTCTTCGCGATGCGGATATACGCATTGTTGTGGTACACCCTTCATGGGGAGATGCCTCACGAGTTGCGCCTGATATACGTATCAGGTGGCACACGTGACTCTGTTCGTAAAATTCGCGTTGATAAAAACCTCATCGAGCGCGCACGAGCCGAAGTAAAAGGTTTGTACAAAGACATGTCTAAGTACGCCAAAGAAGGCAACTGGCCGTGCAAGAAGCACGTGCTTTGCTCTTGGTGTGACTACATGGCGATCTGTCCTTTATGGAATAAAGAACTGCAAGGACTTGAGACTGGTGAGATCCGTCAAGTGTTCGTTGATGGTAAGGCAAAACTAGTCGACTAACCCCCGAGGGCATCAAGCATGATGCTCTCCCCCATCCACAGTAGTGGAGGTGAGTTTGCTCCAAGTCGTCGCATCAAAGATTAACGGTGATGTTGTCCCGCGTGGCCTTGACTGGGCTGGAGAATGGGGAGAGATCATTTGTAACACTCTTTCTCACACTGTGGTCGTCCCATACAGAGTCGGTGACGAAGGTGGTGTGACCGCGGGTGTCGATACGCGTGTAGAAGTGTTCGAGTCGCTGTACGAGATAAATGTGAATGGGTGGCTTGTTATCGGTGTAGGAGATGACGGACGGGCGCTGTGTCAGAGAGAAGGATTCAGAGGATGGGCTACGCGATGCGACTAAAAATAAAAGCATTCTCGTCTTCGCTGGCCTGGGTTCTTATCGGCAGCTTGGACATCATCGGAGGCCACACTCTGCGAGGTGTTTTGCTTTTTACTTTTGGCCTTTTTGTGGGTTTCTTCTTAGTCGCTAAAGTATCTTTATCGAAAGCAGAACTGCGAGACGACGTTTTGTTTGTGAGGAACTGGCCAAACCAAACTTTTGACGTAGAGCTCTCCTCACTTCGTGGAGTTACCGAACGCAGCGGAGTGAATAGTTTGCGGGTGAAGATCTCATACTACAAAGACGGATCCTGGGGTAAAAAGTGGCTCTGGGGAGCAGACACAGAGACACGGCGCAAACTCTCCAACCTCGTGGGCTGACCCGGGCGTTGCGGTACATGATGCGGCACTAAGAGTCATTACCATGAAACGCCTCCTCTCTGCTATATCTTTCTCAATCGCTGTCTCACTCTTAGGAGCGTCGCCTGTGCGTGCTGCTGATTACCAAGAGTATGTGTTAGCAAACGGTACCATCCCTGAAGCCGTGGTGCGGTCCGGTGTGTACGCACAGTACGACGGAGTACCACGTAGTGTCGTGTTCAGAGGAAGCGCAGAACTTTCCAAGATGCGAGTACGTACCAACGACACGGTTACTGTGAGTTATGTTTTTTCTATCGTGTCTAAAGGCTGTGGGGCAGTGACCGTAGATCGTTCAGGTCTTGCGATAGGCGCCAAGGTGTCGAGTCGGTGCGTGAGTGGTAAAACCATGATTACTGAGATCACCCGCTCAAACATTATCAAAGCTAAGGATACCGCTGGTAGCGCTGGTGCGTATATCACAACGTGGGATGTACCTATGACTGTAGAACGTAACTCCCAGTTTCTCTCCATCTCGTTGAATGTGACCGCAAAAGGAGCTGGCAAGGCCATCACTCTCACCGGAACGCGCAAGCTGCCAAACCACTAAATAGCTAGAGCGCTTATTTTTGTAGGTGAGACACTACGAGACGCACACTTTGCATCCTCGTTGGCTGACAAAGTCCTCGCAAGAAGCACCATGTGTTCGATGGACCAGCTCTCATGGCAGATAGCCACCCTCGTAGCACACCGTCAGCAACACCACTTTGACTTTGAGTCTTGGTGTCTACTGGCTGAGATAGCACCAGAGATTGGGCGCAACGTAGAGCGCCTTGGTACCCGCGCGTCACTTGAAGAGATCACGCTGTACAGCCGAGCACTAGGTTTTGACATCGGTATCAACATCGTTGCTGACGAACCACAAACACGAAAACTCGCAAGCTCATGTGAGACGTGCGGCGAGACGCCAGTTCTACATAAACAACGACACACTGGCACGTATGACAGGTGCTTTGATGAGAAGATTGTTGATCTAGTCGATGCTCTCTACTCTGTGGGTATAAAAGTTATTGACGCCGACCAGGGCCACACTGACGGAAGACGAGGCGGGGACGCGCGATTGACTCTGTCTAGCGTGGCGCACGCCCAGTTGTTTTACGGACTTTGCGACAGAGCGCGCTGCGACATCCCAGAACGCGCCGGTCTGCGTGGCTCTTTGCGTTCCTCCACTGGTGCCTGGAGTTGCGGAGTATCGTGGAATGCTTTGCCTGGAGACTCACACGCTGACGCTACAGTGACTGTCCGGTTCCCACACAGCGACATCAAAACACTCACCAAGCTAATGCGCAACCCACCAAGGCCTGCTTTCTCCTCACTAACAGATCGGTCCTTAACAGAGCGGTCTTTAATAACCGAGTCTGTCAGCGCCTAAGCTCACTCGGCGCTTAAGTAGATAACACATTCTGCAGGTCTTACTGCTTGTTGAGTTTCCTGTAGTGCTTCACCGCTTCTTCTCGTTGCTCTGGCTGCATACGATCAAACATCAAGACACCATTGAGATGATCTAACTCATGTTGAAACAAACGCGCTTCTAACTCGTCAGCCTCAAAAGATATCTCGTTACCGTTGAGATCGATGCCTGTCATCAACACTTTCTTTGGGCGAATCAGTTCTATGTAAAGACCTGGGATGCTTAGACACCCCTCGCTATACACCCACTCGCCATCTGACTCGACAATCTTTGGATTTAAAATCACCAGCGGATTTTCGCCCATATCCCAGACAAAGATCTGACGCTGCACACCAACCTGTGGTGCCGCCAGCCCAATTCCAGAGTCACTTTGGTAGAGAGTCTCAAACATCCCCTCTACAAGATGAACAAGTTTTCCATCAATGTCTGTGACGGCTGCTGCTTGAGTTAAGAGAGAAGGGTCACCGAAAGTACGGATCTCGTACGCCATGGTCAGTAAACCTTCACAGACACGTCTACTTGCGTTTTCTCAAAGTGGTGGTCGTGCTAGACCAGCGCCGCGTCGTACAGACTTTTGTTGCTGCGCAACTGCGTGTGACTTAGGGTCACGCAGAGCGACTGATATCCACTCTGTTCGTACGTGCGGGGTAGACACACGGATGATCATCTCACCAATACCCAGACCACGTAACTCATCAGGGGTGACGATGTTCTGTAAAGTTGAACGCAAGGAACCAGTACCCGTGAGCGCGTTGCCGTCCATGCCGAGCGAGGCTGACATGAACTCGACGTTTCCGATGTAGTCTGCGCACAGCTGTGCAGAGTCAGGCTCGCCTTGTTTCATGATCATGGCAACGTTAGTGTTCTGCGCAAGGCGCGCAAAGTCGTCTCCTGAGCGGTCGATCCAGTCCTTGGGACCCTGCGTACACAACACCATCGCGATGCCGGCAGAGCGGGCTCTTGACAAGAGGTTTTGTACGATGCTGCGATCTACCCAGTTGGCTTCGTCAACAATCAGAAACTTCTTTTTAGAAGCAGCATCTGATATGCCTGTCGTACGCTGTGCAGACTCGACGCTGATGCGCTGAAGCACAGCAGACGAGACGATACGCGTGAGCGATTTCTTGCCTTGAGAGTCTAAACCAATGTATGTTAAACCACCGGATGTGACGTCGAGCTTAGGGCGGCGGTCCTGGGTTGGTTTGCGCAGAATAGTCATACCAGCATGCGTGTGGTAGAGGTTGCCAAGTTTAGCTCCCCATGAGTGAGCTTGCTGCTGATCTACTTGTGTTGGAGACTCAAGACTAGGGAACTCTGACTTTGCGAGGTTAGGAATGTTCTGAGCGACGATGGCGCGATGGCGCTTCGTGGCGGCCGCGAGTGAGGGAGCTGCGAGGATTGTGGAGATGTCGTAGATTGTCGGGAGCGGACAGCCTGTCGGGTCAACTTCGTTAGCCCAGTGCAAGAGCTTTAACAACTGACTCAAGATGTTGATACAGATCTGCTTGTAGTAGTCATCGTCAAAGTCCGTGAGAGTCAAGATCGTGTCGCGAGCCTCGTCACGTGAGAGACCATCGAGGGTGTCAAACCAAAAACGGGGCGCGGGGTCAGATAGGCAGAGTTCCTGGTATTGAATCTGATGTGCCTGGGCGTACTGCTCACACCAGTCTCGCAGGCCACCTGGCTTAGTGTCTTCTTTTAAGTCGAGAACCATGCCGTCCCAACCGAGGTCTAAGAGACCGCCTGCGATGCTCTTGATGGTCTCGGTTTTACCAGCACCAGTTGCACCAAAAACAAGAGCGTGAGTGCCGATCTCCTGCTCTGTGAAACCAGTTGGCGTACCATCACGCCCCCGGCCGAGCATAACGAAACCTTTACCAGGTGCTGCTTGTGGAACAGGTGCTGAAGATAACGGTGGTGAGTCTGAGAAGATAGGAGGCGCAACTGATTTCATGCGATTCTTCTCTTTGCTGTTTGGAATGATCGACGGCTTCTCACCAAGTGACTTGCCACGGAAAAGTCCAGGCAGCTTTGAAGCAATCGCTGTGCCATCGAGCAAACCAACAACACCAAGCAGCATCGAAGAGAGCGCCATCACCGAGAACAGAACAGGAAAAGAGAAGAACACATCACCAAAAGGCGGTATCAAAGAACCCACCCAGCGCACGTACTCCCCTAACATGTTCTGCTTTGAACACACAACGCTCAAAGCTAATCCACCTGCTAAAAGCAGATAGTAATCAATGCGACGAAGACGGCCGCGGAGCAAAGTGACGTATACAAGCAAGGCTACGAGAGTAGGGACGAGCGTGTAGGCAATAACGACCGCACCAGCAAGGCCGGCGCCGATTTTTAAGGCAGCGCCGTCTTCTCCAGTGTATTTTTTGACTTCAGCCACCTGAGTGTCCTTTCTTTGCCTAGTTTAGAGCGGGTGTCACAGACACTGCCTCGCCTTTAGGGCTTGGCTTTTGACTGCTAGTTACAGGTTCGGCACACTCGGCGCTGGTTTGTGTGCCGAAACTTCAAGCGTGCCAAAGCTCACCGCCGTCCCAGCCTTACGTTCGCAAAAGCGAACGTTACGCGCAAAACAAAACATCGTGTTCGGTCTGCTCGGCGCACTCTGCTTCACGGGACCTTTAGCCTTAGTTATTGTGGCGCGCCAACCTGACCCGTACGTGCCGGCAGCACCGATCGGCCTTGCTGCAGCACCGACTTACGTTATCGCCTTTGCTCATCAAGCCGCTGAAGATTATCTCTCTGGAGCTGGAACTCTGCTGCCTGTAGGTGGCAAAGACGTCATTGACAAAGACTTCAACGGCGTAGAGTCCGGGATGAGTGGCCCACTGGCTCGCTCAGCGATGCAACTCAGCGAGGTGAAGCGGAGTACTTACGCGACAAGTAACGGTGATGCTCCTTCGTGGGAAGTTGCTTTCTCTTTCCGGCTCAAAAAACCAGACGGCTCAAACTCTGCGGCGATGCTGCTCATCGTACATGTACGCCTGGATACATACAAATTTCCGATTTTAGCGGCTGTCCCTAGTTTGGTGACAGACCTTGTACAGGTAAGCGCTGGTGAAGGTAGCGTTGGAGTGATTGGTTTAAGTGGTGCGAAGATCTCTCCCCCTGCAGCCGCACAGATTGCAGTTAATGCGTGGGCGAGTTTGTACGTCTCTGACGAGAGAGCCGGGCTGAAAGCACACGTCAATACGGGCTCTGGTAAAGACAACTACGAATACCAAGGACTCAGTGGCGGGTTTACACTGCGCGGACAGCCGACTATCATCGTCGCTGGTGATAGAGGAGACGGGCATATCGTAGCGCGTGTTCGATTAGACCTTGAGAACGGGGCGTACCGTATCTCTACAGAGATGGACGTATTGATCATTAACCAAAACCCTGCGTTCGTTCAAGCATGGGGAGCTGTCGGTTCGGGTGACTATCTGCAGCCATGGGTATCAAATAAATGGCCACCAGGCCCCTAGTTCAACGTTCTAGGTAGGCCTTGGCAGAGCTTACCCGTCGAGGGCAACATCAATGTTCAAAACTAGCGCGCGATAACCGCCAAAGGCTCTGCGGGACGACACTTCTAACAATGCCTTGTGCGGTCGCTTAGGGCGCTCAAGGGTGAGAGTGTCAGCTTCACACCCCGTGAGGCCCGAGAGAAGGAGATAAACAATGAATTTAACATCAGTACTAAACCAAGTAATATTCGCAGCTGCTGAAGATGGTGTCGGCAAAGCTGGTGCAGACTTGTTCTGGACATCCGGTGCAGGAAAACTAATCGGTGCCCTCTTGGGTGCTGCAGGAGTGGTGGTCGTTTTGATCTCCGCTTTCAAAGGTTTCTCCTTCATCACACAGGGTAAGCCTGGTATGGCAATGAAGACAGTGGTCTCCTCGATCGCGATCTGTATATTCCTTTTCAGGCCAGAGACAATGAACGACGTCATCTCGCTCGTTGGCAGCATCTTCCAAGGCATCCTCGGTGATGCTGAGAATATCAAGCAATGTGTTGATGGTGGGGGCGATGTTCCAAGCACCTTCGGCTCTACAGTTCCTGGAGCTGCTCAAGCAGCCTGTAAATAAAGCTTTACTTTCTCTAAAGCCTTACTCTCAAGAAAAGAGCGGTCCTCACGGGCCGCTCTTTTCCGTTCACGTCTTATGTTTTTCTCATATCTACAACCTAACAACGAGTGTGTTTTTAGGTGATGCGCGCCCAGGGTGTGATTCGTGAATGAAACAAACACGGAGAGACAATCCCGCAGCGGAGTGCTGCCCCTGATCTTATGGGGTGGATGCTTTGTTGTCATGGTGCGCTACCAACAACAGACACATATTGCGTTCATGGACTCATGGACTGGTAACCAAACCTCGGTGCCCAGTGCGATGCTCGCATGGCCCCTAGTTGCTGGTGCAATGGTGATCTTACGACGTAGATCTGGCTTTATTTCTGCCATATTCAGCGTCGCTACTGGAACAGCCTTGTGCGTTTTGCTTTACATAGCTTCGCACTAACACACGCTGACCTCAATCCATTTGAGGTCAGCTGCTATACACAGATGCCCGTTCAGGGCTGGGGGCCGACATTAGATATGGAGGCATGACTATGGACAACTCAGAGAACGGCCCGATGATGTTGGTCGCAACAAGCGTTCTTAAACCGCCGCCTGCTCGCATATCTAAGCTGGGTGCTGGTATTCAGCTGCCTCGAACGGTAGAGATCAAGACCCTCATTGTGTGTGGCGTTCTGAGCTTGGTCTCTGTCTTGTCTGTTGGTTTGTTGTTTGGGTTTGGACTACAGCGAGTGTTCATCACTGCCTCGATCGGTGGGATGATCGGCTGGTTGGCAGTCTCCTACTCACCTTTAAAAGGTGAGAGCCTAGTTAAATGGGCCACTTTGATTCTAGGTCGTAGAGTCGGCAAGCAAGTACGTGAAGGCACAGAACGACTAACGGTGTACGTCGGTGTGAGTCCTGTAGTAAAACGCGCATCTGGACTTTTGACGATCTCCCATGGTTTTGGTGAAGTAGCACCAGGAAGCGTCGACGAACGAGGCGGTGTGATCATCGTTGAAGAACGCGAATCCAACAACCTCTCTGCTATCGGGCGACGTTCTGGCGAGGAGCGAGGATGAAGCTCCCTGAATTTGTAAGCAAACGCCTCGGGACTTTCTCAGGTAAACCAAGGCGCTCTGACGACGCTGCTACTTACTACACAACACCCATCGCGTGGCGCGACGATGAAGGGTTGTACATCGGGCACAACGGCGAGGCCTGGCTTTACCGTGAGTTCCCATTACACCCGATCACCTGGGAAGATCCGCAGAAGCGTTTGACGGTTGAAAAACCAATCGCAGACGTGCTGTATGAACTCTCGCAGACTAGCCGTGACACAGCAGGGTTACGAATGCTCTCAAAATCTCGTGAGATCCACATGCTTACTGTGACTTGGGAGATTGGTACAAAAGCGCCCGTCGGTACAGCAACGCGCTTACGCGATTTCATTAACCAGATCTTGTACTTCACAGTCCCAAGCCGCATGGTTGTAGTCGGTGTCAAACTCTGGCAACACATGCACACGAACGAGAAACTCATTGACCAACTGAAATCACGCGTCACACAGTCACTCGGTGAGGACGGACCAGGCACCGACGTCTATGAAGAAGACCGCTATGTAGTAAGCGAGATACTTGAACGACACGGAGGACTCGTCCCGTCTTCTAACGCGAGAGCCCAGATGGAGTCCTGGTACAACAACGGTAGAGGCACCGACGTCACAGTGTACGAGACTGAAGACAACATCAGAGTCGGTGAGGAACGCATCGAGATGGCAGCCGTGATGCGTTTTGACGCGCCAGTGATGTTCGCACCACACGCCCAGTGGGGTCTCAGCGCCCAGACACACCCAGCGCCAGTTGTCGTCGCTTCTGTACGCGGAGTGCTTGAAACCTCTGGCGTCTCACGTAACCGGGTACGTAAATCGCAACGTAAAGTCCTAGACCAGATCGCTGAAGAAGAGGCATCGGGCGACATCGGGCGCCTCGAACAATCTGAAGTCCTTGACTTAGCAAGGCGCGTAGAGCAGTTCATCGTCGCGGGACGAGAACCACTATTGTCGCAGTGCTCTATCGTGCTGGGTAGGCGCGTAGGTATGGATGTCTTAGAGACATACGCTGACGAGCTTCGCAACCTGCACGCCATTGAAGTTGTACCATTAGTACACCGCCAGATGGCAGCTGTTGAAGAGACCCTTCCTACGTCTTCACGCAGAGTGAACCCGTTCTTGCAAGACGTCAGCGTCTCAATGCTTGCTTATGCTGGATTCCAAGGATTTTCAAACGTCGGCGACGACAAAGGCGCATTCCTTGGCCTCGTCGATCCTGACTATGTGCCTTTCTATCTTGACTTTCTCGGAGCACCAGCTGCTAACCGACCACCAGGACTATTGATTGCAGGCGACCCAGGTTCAGGTAAAACATTCCTGTGCTCAATTCTCGCTATCCAGTCAACCATGGCCGGGATGACAACGATCTTTGTGAACCCTAAACCATCTGACAGTCTCGCCGGTGTAGCTGAGTATGTAGGAGGGCGCGTTGTTAAGCTCACTGAGATTGAGAAAGAAGGTGGGTTTTTTGATCCGTTCCGTTTCTGTGCGCCAACACCAGAAGGCGCTCAAGTAGCAGCCGACATCGCAGCCCAACACATCCTTGCAGTACTCGGTAGCCGTGGTGTGGCAGGCCAGGGCTTTACTCAAGAACAAGAGATCGCACTGATCGCAGGTATTCACGAAGGAGCAGCCGCCGGGGCTCGTTGTGTAGCTCAAGCTATTGAGCACGTAACAGACAAGAGTGTTCAGAAATTGATCATACAACAGGCCGCCGACCCTTTGTTTCGTCTTGGAGTGTCCTTCGAACCTGTGCCTTACTACAACAGCACTGACGGCATGCTTCTCATCGAGTTTGACAGACCGCTAGACATTCCCGAGAAAGGCATCACACCAGCTGAGTACACACGAACACAACGCCTGGCGATCGCCGCTGTACGACTTGTCACCCGTTCCTCGTTGGAGATCTTAGCCGGGAACAAAGGCGGGGTGCTGATTGTTGACGAAGCGTGGATGTACCTTCAGTCCTCTGAAGGACTAGCAGCCCTTCAATCCCTCGGCCGTATGGGACGAAGCCAGAACATCTTGCCTGTGTTTGCAACACAGCGCGTAGATGACCTACTTCGAGAAGGTGTCGACATGGAAGGCTACCTCTCAAGAGTGTTCGCTCTACAGCTAGCCGACGAACGCGAAGCCCGTGCCGCTCTTCGTCTAGTGGGCCTTGAAGCTACCGAAGGACGCATCAAGTGGTTGCGCCAAGCCGGTCCGCGCCGAAGGGAGGATGGGAAGACTGGAAGGCCCGCAATGGGGCTTCACAGGGATTTAGCAGGTCGGCACGCAGCCGTCATGTTCGGTCCAGTGCCAGAGCATATTCGTCTGGCTATCTCCACCAACCCAGAAGACCGAAAGATCAGGGACGCCGCCAAAGGCAACCAGGCCTGAGGTCCGATACCCAAAGGAGGCGCACATGAGCACACAATCTAAACCAACGATGAAACGGTCCCTACGAGGCCTCATCTGGTTTGGTGCTCTCGCCTGCTTTTTTGGTGGGTTTTCCATCCTGCGTCCACCAATGGAGCAGGCGCCTTCTTCTACTTCTTCAGCTGTAGCGCTTGCCTCGTCAGGTGCGTTGTCCGCGCAAGAGTGCGGTTATGGTGATGACCAAGATCCTTACTGTGACGTGCTACCAGACGTGATGCCCGACGGAGACACGAACCCCGCTGCACAGAGCGCTTCTGAGTGTGGAGAGGTGCCGGAATGTGTAGAAGTATCGGAGTACTACACCAACCCACTTGACTTACTTCCTGCGTGGCGATGGGGGTCGGCTGTTTTCAGTCTTGACAACACATACGGCGCCGGCGACCTTGCCAACGGGAGTGCCGGTATGGACGTTCTAGGACGAATCTTCTTCGCACTCGCTGGTATTTTGTGGATGGTTCTTCTCGGATTAGCGCGTCTAGCGATGCTACTCAGCCCGCTAGCTTCTGATAGCGTTGGAGGGGTAGTCAATAGGACCTTCTCAGCTGTTGGGTCTGGTGTGAGTCGAGGTTTGGTCTGGATACCGATCGTGGGAGCTTTGTTGTTCGCGATGATCGGTCCGATGCGTAGTAAAGGAGCTGCTAGTACCTCGTCTTTGATCCTCCTCCTCGCTTTACCTCTCGGCATGCTGTGGGGCATGATGACAGCAGTTGACGTTAAGACCACCCGTGTAGAAATTCCAGGCTCAGAAGACCCCGCGGATGAGAGTGGCAAGACGCCTTTATACACAACTACTTCAGTATCAGGTGTAGGTGTAGGCAGTCCCGTGTGGATGGCGCGTACAGGTACAAGCATGATCGATGGTCTCTCGTCTCTGGTTGTGTCTGGTATCGGTGACGCCTTTATTCAAGAACGCCTCTCACCTCTTACTAGCTACGAAGGTCAAGCTGTACAGCCGTCCTGCGCTGCCTACGTAGACGGTATGCGAGGTGCTTTCGAACTCTCCTGGAATAATTCGTCAATGAAGACATCCGACGCAAGTGCAGGTTTGATGCAAACATTCTCTGACTTGTGGATGAGTACCATGGCTACTAACTGGGTACGTGCTCAGTTTGGTGGAGGTACCTTCAGAGGCGTCGATCAGGGTAGTAATCTAAACGCTGTCCCAACAATAATACCAAAGGGTGTGTCTACGGGTCAGACCTCTTACGGGTGGCGCATATGGTGCCACATGCTTGAGAACTCTAATAATAGTTCGGTCGGAGCTCAAGCGCGTATTGGCAAGGCAGCTGGTTACGCTTATTCGCCAGCACAAGATAGAACACTTGCTCCAGATTCCAGTAGCGACGCTGCTGAAGCCTGTTTTAAAGAATCCCAGAGCGCTGATACGAGTGAACCCGGCGCTGCAGTGACGACAGCTTGTACGAATCAAATATACGGAGGGTACCTAGCCTCAAGTGAGTGGAGCAGTGGCGGTGGTCTAGATTCGGTCCAAGACCGCCAACAGCAGATGATGAACTGGGCTGCTTGCAGCTACAACTCTTCCACAAAAATCTGGACGTTAGACCCAGCGTGGAACAAGTCTACAGGAAATGCCGTCGGGAATAAAGACACTTATTGCAGTACCTGGTGGAATACAATGACACCTAGTAACTGGAAAAACAACGGGCAGCATTTCCAGTGGGATAACGACGGTAGCGCCATTGCGTGTGTAGATGCAGCTACCTGCAACATCAAGACTATGTACCGCGCGCTACACGGTAAAAACGGTGGCGAACGCCTATTTGCGGGCCTCATGGCGTTAATCACATCATTACTGTATTTCTGGTTGCTGGGGCTGCTCTTAGTAGGTGTGGCCATATCCAAGCTAGGTCTGATGATAATGCTCGTCATGCTGCCATTCACTTTATTCCTGCTCGCTCTTCCTAAATGGCGCGTCGACCCAAAGCGGGCTCAACGTAACGCCATGGGATTAAAGCTCTTAAAGCAGACCTTTGCGTTTGCTACGTCTACCGCAACTTTGCAGCTTGTCGTCGCATTCTTATTGGTCACAATCGGCCTGATACGTACTATTCTCTCGCCGTTCAACCTGTTCGGGTTTACAGACTTACTCGCACCGATCGCGGCGTTCATTATCATACAGAAACTCACTAAGGCTCTAGGACTTGGTAATCTCGCCACCCCTAGCGGCGCTATGTCGCTGCCACTCGCTGCCGCTGCTGGGATGGGTGGGTTTGGTCTCGGCTCAGGTGGGAAGTCAGGCTTGGCTGCTGCTAAGGCAGCAGCCAACAAAGGCAGCACAGCAAAAGACGACAGTAAGTCAGCTTTCAACAAAGGCAAGATGGCGGCCAGCAACCTAAAAAATGGTACTGCTGGCGGTAAAGCAGGAAAGATAGCACGCGCGCTTGGTGCAGGCAAAGGTGCTGGGGGTGCCAGTATGGCTGCACTCGCAGGGAACGTTGCTGCAGGACACGCCAAGGTCAACGCAGCTAAAACTCCAGAAGAGCGTACCAAAGCTATGGAAGATCTCGTTGCAGCACAGAGCGCTCTTAACGGTAAGCAGGCCCTTGACGACGCCAAAGACGCGCACAAGAACAAAAAAGCTCTCGACGCAGCTACGGCTGCTGACCGTAAAGCTGAGCTTGGTGCTGCTATGTCGGACGCGTATAACGCCGAGCTTGCAGCAAGCGGAGACGTTGCTAAGGCAAACGCTGCTTCTACTGCCGCGTTCAACGCCAAAGCTGCTGAGCACCGCGGACTAGATCGTGCTAACGAACTTGGTGGTGCGCTGTCGGCGGCCTCTGGTGGCGCTATCTCTGCTGCGGATGCAGCTGCAGCTATTGCTAGCGGTGCGATGGCTGGTTACGTAACGCTTGGGGACGGTACATCAATGAGTATTGGTGATGCAGTGAAGAGCGGCCATGCGCAGCTGGACTCAAGTGGTGGAGGCGCGATGCTGACAGCAAAAGGCATAGCTGCTGGGGGATCAATGGTTGGTATGGTGAACATGCCTGACGGATCTTCTATGTCAATGGCTGACGCTGTTACGAGTGGTATGGTGGACGTCGACTCTGCTAGCGGTGCAGTATCAATCACATCTAGTGGTGCTGCAGCTGGCCTCACGGCTGGGATGTTGCCATCTGCATCGATGGTTGTTGCGGGTGGGTCTGGCACTCCTGACGCGTCTGTTTTGGAATCACAGACGATGACACATGACGCAGTGATGGGTTCAGCAGCCGGCGCCGTAGCAACAGCAAACGGTACTGCTGAAGCGC
>Ga0102917_1000375_pt1 | contig 14529 bp, 14 predicted proteins | sample Colrivmet1562A02_FD_78201 | JGI IMG/M metagenome (GOLD analysis project Ga0102917, IMG submission 78201) | Estuarine microbial communities from the Columbia River estuary - metaG 1562A-02 | ecosystem: Environmental > Aquatic > Marine > Intertidal zone > Estuary | place: USA: Columbia River...
ATCGAGTCGTGGCGTGCGACGACCGAAACGATGCCGCTGGCCGTTCCACTCCTCGATCACGAGCTCCCCGTCGCGCATCGTCGCCAGGCGCGCGAGCAGCAGGCGGCGGCCGAGCTCGGGAAGCAGGCCGGGGTTATCGGCCGGCGCGAGGCGCCCTTCGGCGCGCGGCGGGTCGATTGGGATGATGGAATCGCGACGGCTGTTCATGGGGGATGGGCAAAGAAGGGTGTACGTTTGAGAAGCAGGCGCAGCGCCTGCCAGTAGATCATGGCGCTGACCTTGACGGTGACCAGCGGAAACCCAAGCAGCGCCCGCGTGAGAGAACCGTGGGTGATCGGTTCGCGACGCAGGGTCAGGGTGGCATCAAACTGTGAGGCGCCGTCCCGCCAGTTTTCCATGTGGACCTGGAGCGTTTCGGCGGGCGAGGAAAATCGCCAGTCGTAGCGCATGTCCATGGGCAGGAACGGCGAAACGTGGAAGGCCTTGTCGAACTGCCAGCGCATCACCTGCTGCCCCACGCGCTCGGCATCGGCCACGCGCAGCACGTAGGCATGCCGTTCGTCCCAAGGGGTGTTGGTGATCTCCGCAACGATGCTCTCCAGCCGCTCGCCCGCGGCATCGAAGACATAGTAAAAGCTGACCGGGTTGAAGTTGTAACCGAAGTAGCGGATGTGGGTCAGCAGGCGGATAGAGCCCGTGGGTCGGGTGCCCGTGATCTCTGCCACCCGATCGCGGACCGCGGTATCGAGTGGCACTGACGGATCGCCGAGAAAATCTGCACGCCGGAACCAAGCGAGGGCAGGGCGACGGGCCGACCACAGCCAGAACCGATCGAATAGCTGAGGCAGCTCGGCGAGGTCGACGTAGACAAAAAACAGCCGGTAACGGAACGCATTACGACGCGGTCCGAAGCGGCGATGACGGATGAGTCCGGTGTAGAGGCAGCTGGCGGTCATGAACCGCCGGATTCTCGCAGACTCCGCTGCGCGGGCTCCAGCACCGGCGCGGCCGGTGGGACGCCCCCGGTCAGACGCGCCAGATCCTGTAAGGCCCACAGGCCGCTGACCACACCATCTTCGTGGAAGCCATAGCGCCAGTAGGCGCCGCAGTACACGCTGCGCCGATGGCCGCTGATCAGGCCGCGTTGGGCCTGCGCGGCTACGGCTTGCGGCGTGTAGACCGGATGATGATAGGTGTAGCGCCCTAAAACTTTGGCAGGATCAATGTCGGCGCTGCGGTTCAGGGTGACGAGAAAGCGCACGGGCGCCTCGAGACTCTGCAGCACGTTCATGTCGTAGGTCAGCGCGACCCGCTCCGTATCCGGGTCGAGCAGATGGTAGTTCCAGGCGGCCCGCGCGAGGCGGGTTCGCGGCAGCACGCGTGCGTCGGTGTGCAGTACGGCATCGTTGGCCTGGTACGGGAACGCCCCTAGGATCTGTCGCTCCGCTTCACTCGCATCGGCGAGCATGCCGAGTGCCTGGTCGCTGTGACAGGCAAACACCACGTGATCGAATCGATCCACATGGCCATCACCGCTCACGACGCTTACGCCATCAGCCTCCCGCCGAACTTCCCGCACCGGTTGGCGCAGGCGCAGGCTGCCTTTGAACTGCGACTGCCATCGGCGCACGTATTCACGCGAGCCGCCCGAGACGGTGCGCCACGTCGGCCGGTCGTCGACGTTGAGGAAGCCGTGACGATCGAAAAAATCGACGAAGAATCGAGCCGGAAACTCCAGCATGCCGCGTCCCGTCGCCGACCAGATCGCCCGGCCCATCGGAATGATGTAGCGCTCGATGAAGACGTTCGAGTAGCGCTCGCGCTGCAGATACTCGCCGAGCGTGAGCGCCTGCAGCGCAGCGGCCTCGCCTGGATCGCTGGGAGTGCGCAGCAGTTGGCGGGCTCGCGTATTGAACCGAAGGATATCGGCGATCATGCCGAGGAAACGCGGGTTGAAGACGTTGCGCCGCTGCGCGAAAAGCGAATTGATCGAGGTGCCGTTGTACTCGAGGCCACTGCGCTCGCAGCGCAGCGAGAAACTCATGTTCGACCATTGCCAGGTGGCGCCAAGCTCGCCGAGCAGGGCGATGAAATTCGGGTAAGTCCAGTCGTTGAATACGATGAAGCCGGTATCGACGGCGTAACGTTGCCCCGCCCATTCGACATCAACGGTGGCGGTATGTCCGCCCGCATAGTCGTTGGCCTCGTAGAGCGCCACATCGTGCTCGCGCTGCGCATACCAAGCGACCGTGAGGCCCGCAACGCCGCTGCCGACGATGGCAATGCGGCTCATATCAGTGACTGCGGACGATTCGCCGGGCGGAGTGGTCGCGCACCGAGGTCGGGACCGGCTTCAGGTCCCAGATGATGCCGAGCCACGACATGACCTTGAGGATGTAATAGGTGATGTCGATTTCCCACCAGTAGAACCCTTGTCGAGTCGAGCTCGGAAAATGGTGGTGGTTGTTGTGCCAACCCTCGCCTAGCGTCACGAGTGCGAGCAGCCAGTTGTTGCGACTGGTATCACCGGTCTTGTAGCGCTGGCGACCGAACACGTGCGAGAGCGAGTTGATGGTGTAGGTGCCGTGATAGCACGCCACGGTCGAAATGAAAAACCCCCAGATCAGCATCTGCCCCGCGCTCGTGCCGAGATCCGGTGCGAAACGATCGAGGATTGCGCCGAGCCCGAACATGCCGACGGCGAACAGCACCGGCACAACGATATCGAATCGATCGAGCCACTGTAGTTCGGGGAATTGCAGTAGGTCGCGTACGCGACGCAGGTCCGGGCGGAAGCCGCGTGCCGTCAGGAACCACCCCATGTGTGAGCGTACGAAGCCGTGCTGCGCGGGTGAATGCACGTCTTCGGGTTTGTCGGAGTAGGCGTGGTGGTGCCGATGATGCGCGGCCCACCAGACTGGACCGCGTTGCACGGCGGTTGCGCCGATCACGCCAAAGATAAACTGGCCGACGCGCGAGGTCTTGAAGGAGCGATGCGAGAAATACCGGTGGTAAAACCCGGTGATGGCGAACATGCGCACGAAGTAGGCAAGCACCGCGACGAGCACGGCCACGGGACTCCAGCCGACCCAGATGACCGCGAGACAGGCCAAGTGCATGCCGATGAAGGGCAGAATCCGCGCCCACTCAACTTTATCTGGGATCTCGGGTAACGCCGAGCCGTCAGCCGGGGCGACCAGCGGTCCGGTGTCGAACCAGTTCACGAAGCCTCGCCACCAGCGTCGCAGCAATGATTCGTCGGAGCTCTGGAGAGATTGCTGCATCGTCGGTGTGGCTGCCGGAGGGTAGAGTGTCGCGGCGCGATGGCTTAGCCCACCGCGCCGCGCGTCTTCTAGGAAGCGACGAGTGTCGTCGGCTTAGCTGAGGCCATGCTGGCGCTTGAGGGCGTCGATACGCTCATCGAGCGGCGGATGGCTCATGAACAACCGCTTCAAGCCAGTTGGGGTGCCGGCACTGATGCCGAACGCCGCCATCTGCTCGGGCAGGCCCTCAGGCTGGTGCGCGCGCTTGAGCGCTTCGAGCGCGCCCACCATCGCCGCAGGGCTCGCCAGCAGCGCGCCGGCCGCATCGGCACGGAACTCACGCTTGCGCGAGAACCAGGAGACGATGATGCTCGCCAGGATGCCAAGCAGCAGCTCGGCGACCAGCACGACGCCGAAGTAGGCGATGCCGCCGCCGTTCTCGTTCTTGAAGATCACCTTGTCGACGAAGTTGCCGATGATGCGCGCGAGGAAAATCACGAACGTATTGACCACGCCCTGGATCAGCGTGAGCGTCACCATGTCGCCATTGGCGACGTGGCCGATCTCGTGACCGAGCACGGCTTCGACTTCTTCCTTGCGCATGCGCTGCAGCAGGCCCGTGCTTACTGCAACCAGCGCCTTGTTCTTGTTGGCGCCCGTGGCAAAGGCGTTCGGTTCAGGCGAATCGAAGATGCCGACCTCGGGCATGCCGATGCCAGCTTCCTGCGCCTGCACACGCACGGTATCGACGATCCAGCGCTCCACGTTGTCGCGCGGCTGGTCGATGATGCGCACGCCCATCATGCGTTTCGCGCTCCACTTCGAGATCAGCAGCGAAATGATCGCGCCGCCGAAACCGAATACTGCGGCGAACACCAGCAGCCCATAGGCACTGCCGCCCTGCGCAGCGATGTACTGGTCGATGCCGAGGATGCGCATGACGATCGACAGCACGAACACCACGGCGAGGTTGGTGACGAGGAAGAGCAGAATACGTTTCATGGCGGGTCGTAGACTCCTGTTGGGTGACGGGCCAGCCGAGCCCGGCTGATGATTGGACTCATTCCAGCTGGGTCAGTTCGGCGGTGGATACAAATTTATCCGGGTCTCATCCATACCGCCAGAGGTGGGGTCGGATCTTTCAAATTCAATGCCTTAGAGCTCCCCCAGGGGGTCAGCCTATGGCGACTCCCAGCAAGCGCCCGACGAACCATGAGAGCAGGCCCGCCCCGCCGCCGATCAGTACCATCCGGGCGGCGCCGCTCCAGGCACCCCGGCCGGTGAACAGGCTGATGGCAAGGCCCACGACCGCGAGGGCGAGCAGCGTGATCCCCACCGTCCAACTGATCGTGACCGTGGCCGACCACTGCAGCGATGGGCCAGCGAGAAACGGCAACAGCGGCAGGATGGCCCCGCCCGAGAAGGCAAGAAACGAGGCGCTGGCGGCGCCCAGAGGGGAGCCGAGGTCGTCCGGGTTGAGCCCAAGTTCCTCGCGCGCCAGCACGTCCAGGGCCTGTTCGGGACGGGTGACGAGCGCGCGGGTCATCTCGCGCGCCCTGTCGAGATCCATGCCGCGGGCCGCGTAAATCAAGGCCAATTCCTCAGCCTCTTCCTCGGGGTATTCGTCGAGCTCTTCTTTTTCGAGCGCGATCTGATACTCGTACATGTCACGCTGCGAGCGCACCGACACGTACTCTCCGGCCGCCATCGATAGCGCACCAGCCAGCAAACCTGCGACCCCGGTCATCAACACCATGCGCGGTTCTGCGCCGGCGCCGGCTACACCCATGACCAGGGCTGCGTTGGACACCAGCCCGTCATTGACACCGAAGACGCCCGCTCGCAGGTTGCCGCCGGAGACGCCGCGATGTCGCTGGCCCACCTCGCTGACCGAGGTGGGCATGAGGTGGCCCGGGGCTGCGGGCGCCGTGTAGGCCGAGACACCCCGCAATTTCATGGCGGCGAGCAGCGCGCGCGAGTTGCGTGGTCCGAACCGTGCCACGAGGGAGGCGACGATGCGGGCGCGCAAGGCTGGCGAGAAGCGGTAATCGCGGTCGGGCTGCAGCGCCTGCCACTTCAGGGCCTGCTCCTCGGCGGCGGCGCCCAGTTGGCTGAACATGCGGCGCTTGACCGGATCAGGTTCGCACGCGGCGACCTTGGAGTACAGCCAGGCCGATTCCTTCTCGTGGTACCAACTGTCGAGCGAGTCGCTCACGGACGCGGATTAGCGTTCACGGCCGTCATCGCCGTCTTCGTCTTCCCAGTCATCCTCTTCTTCGTCTTCGTCGTCCCAGTCGTCGTCGTCTTCGTCGTCGAGCTCCTCGTCCTCCTCGTCTTCGTCCTCATCTTCGTCTTCTGACCAGCCCTCGGGCTCGGCGATGAGTTCGAGGTCGAGCTCGTGCCACTCCTCGATGTCGAGTTCGTCGATTTCGCCATCGAGATATTCGATCTCGATGAGTTCGGCATCTTCGTCGACAGACAGGACGCGAAAAGTCTCCTCGTCGTCGACGTTTTCGTACCATTGGCCCTTGACGGGTTCATTGTCTCTGCTCACGGCGCTCACCTCGATGCGGCGTTGGTCGAATCCGCAGCGGATTTTACTGCGACTCTGATCTATAGTGCCAACGAAGTGGACAGCGGCTGATGCCCGGCAAGACTCCCAATACTCCGACCCCCAACCCCCTGCAGCGTGCGCGTCGCGTCGTCATCAAGGTGGGTTCGGCACTGCTCGTCGACGCGGCGAGCGGGCGGTTGAACCGTGCCTGGCTCGAGACGCTCGTGGCCGACGTTGTGCGCCTGCACCGACAGGGCAAGGAAGTGGTGCTGGTGTCCTCGGGTGCAATCGCCCTTGGCCGACGCCATCTAGGCCTACCGAAGGGCCCGTTGCGGCTCGAGGAGAGCCAAGCCGCCGCTGCGGTGGGACAGATTCGACTCGCACACGCTTATAAGGAGTTACTCGAGCAGTGGGACCTGCAGGTTGCGCAGGTGCTGCTGACGCTCGAGGACAGCGAGCAGCGCCAGCGCTACCTCAACGCTCGCGCGACCCTGAGTGCCTTGCTCGCGCGGGGTGCTGTGCCCGTGATCAACGAGAACGATACCGTGGCGACGGCCGAGATCCGCTACGGCGACAACGATCGACTCGCCGCGCGCGTCGCGCAGATGATCAGCGCCGATTGCGTGATCCTGCTCTCCGATATCGACGGCCTCTATACGGCTGATCCGCACCGCGACCCGAACGCCGAGTACATCCCTCTGGTGCGCGAGATCACGCCAGAGATCGAGGCCATGGGTGGCGAGTCCGCCTCCGACATGGGCCGCGGTGGCATGACGACGAAGATCATCGCGGCGCGCATCGCGGTGGCTGCGGGGTGCCATTTCTGCATCGCGGCAGGTGCTCCGCGTCATCCGGTACGACGCATCGAACAAGGTGGACGCAGCACTTGGTTTCGACCGTCGGCTTCGCCCGTGGCGGCGCGCAAGCAATGGATTGCGGGCACGCTGAAGCCCGCCGGCGTGCTGCGGGTCGACGATGGGGCGGCGCGTGCCTTGAGTGCCGGCAAGAGTCTGCTGCCGGCCGGCGTCACGGCGGTGCAGGGCCGCTTCGAACGCGGCGATACCGTGAGCGTGCAGAGCGCCGACGGGCGTGAACTGGCACGCGGCATCGTCGCCTACTCCGACAGCGATGCGCTGCGCATCATCGGTCGACGCAGCGAGGAGATTCCCGCCTTGCTGGGTTTCGCGGGGCGTGACGAACTCATCCATCGCGATGATTTGGTGCTGTCATGAGCCCAGCCGCGAGCGCAATCGCCGACAACGAACTCCAAGGGCTCATGCGCCGCTTCGGTGAGCAGGCAGTGGCTGCGCAGGCGACACTGGCGCGCAGCACGAGCGCCTCGCGGGATGCGGCACTGCGTGAGGCGGCTCGCGCGGTGCGTCGGCAGACAGCCGACATTCTCGCAGCCAATGCCGAGGATATGGCCGACGGGGAACAAAAGGGCTTGTCGGCCGCGATGCTCGATCGGCTGCGTCTCGATGGCGCGCGGCTCGAAGCCATCGCGCGGGGCCTCGAGCAGATCGCCGATTTACCCGATCCGCTCGGCCGGGTGCTAGCCGAGTGGCGTCGTCCGAACGGCTTGCTGATCCGGCGCGTGGCCGTGCCGCTCGGTGTGATCGGCATCATCTACGAGAGTCGACCGAATGTGACGGCCGATGCGGGGGCGCTCTGTCTGAAATCGGGCAACGCCGTCATCCTGCGCGGCGGTTCGGAGAGCCTGCGCTCGAGTGCTGCGATCCATGCCGCACTCGCTGAAGGCTTGCGTGCGGCGAACTTGCCCGAGGGGGCGATCCAGCTCGTGCCTGTGGCGGATCGCGGGGCCGTCGGTTTGATGCTCTCCGGCATGACCGAGTTCATCGATGTACTCGTCCCGCGCGGTGGCAAGGGCCTCGTCGCCCGCGTGCAGCAGGAGGCTCGGGTGCCGGTGATCGGTCACCTCGATGGCAATTGCCACGTCTACGTCGATCGTGCAGCGGACTTGTCGATGGCGATGGCCATCGTGCTGAACTCCAAGCTGCGGCGCACCGGCGTCTGCGGCGCTGCCGAGACGCTGCTCGTCGATCGCGAGGCGCCGGCGGGTCATCTTGCGGCCCTGGTCCACGCGCTGCTCGATGCCGGCTGCGAAGTACGGGGCGATGACAGCGTACAGGCCGTCGATGCGCGCGTACGGGCCGCGTGCGAGGCCGACTGGGGCACCGAATTCCTCGACGCTATCATCGCGGTGCGCGTCGTGGCCGGAGTGGAGCAGGCCATCGCGCATATCGCCCGTTATGGTTCAGGTCACACCGAGTCCATCGTCACGCAGGATGCGGCGACGGCGCGGCTATTTCTCGAGCGTGTCGACAGTGCCATCGTGTTGCACAACGCCTCGACACAGTTCGCCGATGGCGGCGAGTTCGGCATGGGTGCAGAGATCGGCATTTCCACGGATCGCTTCCACGCGCGCGGCCCCGTCGGCGTCGAGCAACTGACGAGTTACAAATACGTACTCGAGGGTTCGGGGCAGATCAGGCCCTAGGCCGAAGCCGAGGGATTGCTGAGCCCGGTCAGCGGGACACCGGTTCGCGGCGCAGGCGCTCGGCGCCACCACGCAGCGAATAGGCCTGCTGCAGGCCTCTCTCGCGCAACGCCCGTGTGGTGCTCAGGCTGCGTCCACCACGGGCGCACACCAGCAGATACTGTCCCTCTGCGGGCAGGTTGCGACCTTCGAGCAACTCCTGCATCGGGATGTGACTGACGCGCCCGTTCGGCAGTGGCGCGCTTTCGAGCTCGTGTGGCTCGCGAATGTCGATCACGTGGAAACCCGCGGCGAGCGCACTGTCGAGCGTTTCAAAGTCGACCTCGAGAGCCGAGCTCGAGCGTGCCGCTGCGAGACCCGCCACCGAACGGGTGCAGGTACCGATGCACTCTGCAGCCCTTCGCGCTTTGACGCGGGTCGTGGTCAGATCGAGAAGATTGACGATCAGCAGTTCATCGCCGAGTCGGGCGGGCAGGTCGAGCAGGACCTTGAGCACCTCGAGCGCCTGCAGGCTGCCGAGCACACCGGGCACCGGTCCGAGTACGCCGGCCTCGGCGCAATTGGCGACCACACCCTCCTGCGTCGCCTGAGGCCAGAGGCAGCGCAGACAGGCCGAGCCACGCCTGGGATCGATAAGCTGCAACTGACCTTCGAATTGATGCACGCTCGCGAGCACCAGCGGTATGCCGAGACTGTGAGCGATGTCGTTGAGCAGGAACTTGCTCGAGAAATTGTCGGTGCAGTCGACGATCACGTCGCAGCCGGCGAGCAGTTGAGTGGCGTTCATCGCATCGAGTCGCAGGGTTTCCGCGCGCACCTTCACCTCGGGGTTCAGGGCGACAACGCGGGATGCTGCCAGCGTCGCTTTGGGGTTGCCGCAGTCGGCGAGTGAATACCAAGTCTGACGGTGCAGGTTGGACGCTTCGAGTCGATCGCCGTCGATGACGACGATCTCGCCGACGCCGGCGCCCGCTAGGTATTGCAGCACCGGCACGCCGAGACCACCCGCACCGATGACGCCTACGGTGCTGGCGCGCAGTCGTGCCTGCCCGGCCTCACCAACCTCGCGCAGCCGCATCTGTCGCGAATAGTCAGGTTGCGGCGCCGCGAGATGCGCATGCGGCGCGTGGTCATGGCCATGATCATGATCGTGGCCATGATGGTGGTGATGCTCGTGTGCATGCTCATGGTCATGCTGATGCGCAGGCGCGGCGGCGCAACGCTCGCAGTTGACCCATCCCGTCTCCCCCGTGACGTAATGCTCCTTCTTCCAGATTGGTACGCGGTGCTTGACCTCGTCGATGATGTAGCGACACGCGCGGAACGCCTCGTCGCGGTGACGGGCGCTGACGCCCACCCACACGGCGATGTCACCGAGCGCGAGTGCACCCACGCGATGCACGCAGCGGGCATTGTCGACGCCGAACTTGGCGCAGGCCTCGGCGATGATCCGTTCACCCTCGCGCACGGCGAGTTCGGCGAAGGCTTCGTATTCGAGGCCCGTGACTTCACGGCCTTCGTTGTGGTTTCTGACCCAACCCTCGAAGGCGGCGTAGCCGCCGCAACGGGAATCCGCGAGGCTCGCCTGCAGGGCAGGCACACTCAATGGCTCAGTGCTGAAACTGAAGCGGGACAGACCCACACTCAGCCTCCTGCAACGGGCGGAATGAAGACGACGGTGTCGCCTTCGGAAAGTGGTTGCGTCCAGTCGCCGAACTCGGCGTTGATCGCGACCTTGAGCATTTCCTTCGGCAAGGTGAACGGATGGCGCGACGCGAGCTCCGCGTACAACTGCGCGGGCGTGCGTGCCGTGCTGCGTACGGATTCGATGCTGCAGCCTGCCTGCTCGCGCAGCAGGGCGAAATACTGCACCGTCACGGTACGTGGGGCGTTCAGGGTATCCGGCGACAGCGTTTCCATGGCTTGCCAATATTCCTGTGCCGAGTTGATGTTGTCGAGCGCCGTCGGTGAGAGCGGCTCGATCAGCATCGCCTCGTGGGTGATGAGGAACTTTCGCGGGCAACGTCCGCCCTGCGCTACAAAACGCGGCAGGGACTCGGCCGCAGCGGGTTCGTACACCGCGCAGAGCGGCTCGGGGAGCCCGTCGTGGCTCGAGCGGAAGGCGCTCGCCACGCGCGAGCGGTCGCGGTGGCCCAGCAGATGAACGAGGCTCGCGCGATCGAGGAATGGCAGATCACAGGCGAGTACCAGCCAGGCGGCCTGCGGATGCCGCTGCTGCGCGGCGAGGATGCCGTTGATCGGTCCGCCGGGTCCCTCGGCGTCGACAATTTGCGGGTAACCCTTGCGCAGCGGTTCCTCAATCTGGTCGGCGCGGACCGACACGTAGCACCGATCCCCCACACTCTCGAGCAATCCGAACGTCGTTGCCAGTTGCGAGCGTCCGTGATAGGCGAGTGCCGCCTTGTCGCGATGCATACGCGAACTGCGCCCGCCCGCGAGCACAAGTCCGCAGAGCTCGGGCTCGCTCATGCGCTGTGTCCGAAATCACGCTTGCCGCCGCGTTTGGCGAGCAGACGCACGCGTTCGATGACGATGTCGTGGGATAGCGCCTTGCACATGTCGTAAATCGTCAGGGCCGCGACCGAGGCCCCGGTCAGCGCTTCCATCTCCACTCCGGTGCGATGGGTCGTGCGCACGGAGCAGCGGATGACGATCGTTCCCGAAGCCTGTTGCACGATGTCGACTTCGCAGTGATCAATCGGCAGCGGATGACAGAACGGGATGAGTTCATGGGTGCGCTTGACGGCCTGCACGGCTGCGATTACCGCAGTGTCGAACACGGGGCCCTTTTTCGTCCTGTGACCGCTCGCGCGAAGCGCGTCTGCGACAGCGCGCGGCAGACGCACCCGAGCTTCGGCTGTCGCCTCGCGACGCGAGGTCGGTTTGTCGCCGACATCGACCATGGTGGGTCGATGCTGTGCATCGAGGTGCGTGAGTTTCGGTGTGCGGCGGCGTGTAGGCATCTCAACCCCCGACGTGGAACATCTCGACTTTTTGCGTGGCGTGCGGGCGCTGCTCGGCGCGCAGCTCGCTGTAGCGGTCGGTCCTCGCTCGCCACACTCCACCGAGTAGCTCCTGCAACTCGGCATCGCTTGCGCCGCTGCGCAGCGCGGCGCGCAGGTCAGTGCCTCGCGTAGCGAACAGGCAGGTGTACAGCGTGCCGTCCGATGACAACCGTGCACGTGAGCAATCGCCGCAAAATGGCTGCGTGACCGAGGAGATGAAGCCGATCTCGCCCTGACCGTCGAGATAGCGGTAACGCTCTGCCACTTCGCCTACGTAGTTGCGATCCACAGGTTCGATGGGCCACCGCTCGTGGATGCGGCGGGCGAGCTCCGCCGAGGACATCACGAGCTCCGGGCGCCAGTCGTTGCGATTACCGACATCCATGTACTCGATGAAGCGCACGATTACGCCGCTGCCGCGAAAGTGCTCGAGCAGTGAGAGCAGGGTGTGATCATTCACGCCGCGCTGCACGACGACGTTGATCTTGATGGGGGCAAGTCCAGCTCGTTGTGCCGCCTCGATGCCGGCGAGCACGTCGTCGACACCGCCGAAGCCACCGCTCATGCGGGAGAAGACCTCAGCATCGAGGCTGTCGAGACTTACGGTGATGCGCGCGAGCCCGGCCGCCTTGAGTTCCGTCGCGTACTTGCCGAGCAACACGCCATTGGTGGTCAGTGCCACATCATCGATGCCGCGCAGCGTACTCAGATCGCCGATCAAATCGACGAGATTCGGTCGCAGCAAGGGCTCGCCTCCGGTGATGCGCAGCTTGCGCACGCCGAGGCCCGCAGCGAGCCGTGCCACTCGAACGATTTCCTCGAACGAGAGACGCTCGGCGGATTTGAGAAAGCGGTAGCCGTCGTGGAACGTGTGCTGCGGCATGCAGTACGGGCAGCGAAAGTTGCAGCGATCCATCACCGAAATGCGCAAATCCCGCATCGGCCGACCCAGCGTGTCGGTCGTGGTCGCATTCGTGCGCAGCGGCAGCAGCGTGTGTTCGCGTAGGGTCATGGTGGGAGCGCGCCTTACCAGCGGTGCAGTCGCGTGACGAACCCTTTCGGGTGGGTGTTGGGTCCTGGCGGCAGTTCGACAACGCCATCGGTGCCGACGAGCGCCGCGAAGTCGCCTGAGCCATTGGTCGGGCAGGGGTGCGCCCAACTACGGCCCCACTCGTCGATCTCAAGTCGCACCGGCACGAAGGTGGTCAGGTTGACCTTCACCTCGATGGGCGCAGCGATGGCGATTTTCTCCACCGCGCGCTGCGTCTCGCCCATCGCGGCGTATACGGCAGGAATCACGTAGCGCGCGAGGCAAACGAGGGTCGAGACCGGATTGCCGGGCAAGGCGAACACGGCGGTACCGGTCGGGCCGATGCCGAACCACATCGGTTTGCCGGGGCGTTGGGCGATCTTGTGGAACACTTCGCGAACGCCCAGCTTGGCGAGTGCGGCCGGCACCAGATCCAATTGGCCCATGGACACGCCGCCCGACAGAATCAGCACGTCGTGGGTGTCGAGATAAATGCGTAGCCGACGCTGCAACACCTCCATCTCGTCGGGGAGGTGATCGTCCGCAATACGCTGGAAGCCGCGTTTGCGCAGTGCCGTCACGATGCCGTAGGCGTTCGAGCGTCGGACCTGATGGTCCGCGATCGGTTCGCCCGGCTCGATGAGTTCGTTGCCGGTGGAGACCACGATGATGGTGGGCTGCGCGCTCACGCGGATGCGCGGCATGCCGGCCCCCGCAGCCACGGCGATCTCGGGTGCCCCGAGGCGCATTCCGGCCTGCAGCAGCAGCGTCCCCTGCGTGGTATCGCTGCCACGACGGTGAATGTTTTGTCCGCGGACGACCTTCAGGCCTTCAATCAGCGTCACCTGACCTTCGTCGCGCTGAAGCTGCTCGACTGGAACGATGGCGTCACAGCCCTGCGGGAGTACGGCGCCGGTCATTATTTCGATGGCGTGCTCGGCGCTCCGCAAGGTCAGCGGCGGATCGCCCGCTGCCTGCATGGCCTGAACGGCGAACGAGCGGCGCCCGCGAGACGTGGCGTCGCTGTCGAGGGCGATACCATCCATGGCCACCCGGTCGTACGGTGGCTGGTCGCGCTCGGCGTAGACGTTCTCGCGCAGCACCGCACCCGTGCACTGCACCAGCGGCAGGGACTCAATGGGCAGGCACGTGAGCTGTTCACCGATCAGTCGATCGGCTTCACTGGGCGAGATCATGCCGGAAAGTGTATCCCGGCCGACCGGAGAGGTAACCCGCCCTGCGGCGGGTTGCCGTTATTTCTTCGCGTTCTTTTCGCGCCAGACGCGGATCTGCGCGTTGAGCTTGTCAGCCCAGCCTTGCGAATCATCGACTGCCGCGTTTTGCTTCTGAGCGAGAATCTTCATCCGCTCACTCTTCTGCTCTTCGGTCAGCGTCGGATTGGCGGCCAAAGCCTCGTTGTTTTCGGTCTCGAGGCAGCCCTGATAGGCGGTGATCGCCGCATCGAACGCCTTGACGGCCTTTTGGCTGGCCAGCATCTGCTCCAGCGTGGCGCTGTTGCCATCCGGGACGTTGTCCGGTGCCTTCGGATACGAGCAGGCCGCGTAACTCGGCACGGCAACGAATGCGGCAACAAGAGCCAGGGAAAGCACGGTCTTCATGTCGAGAGCCCCTCGTGAAATGATGCGGCGACCATTCGCCGGCTCGTCGTATCTTAAGTGGCCGCCGCTTCCGGTGCTAGACTGCCGCCCACGCGCCCGTAGCTCAGTTGGATAGAGCATCAGGCTTCGAACCTGAGGGTCGGGAGTTCGAATCTCTCCGGGCGCGCCACCTCGATGGCCGTCCGATCGGGTATCGTCGCCACATGAATCGATGGCACAGGGCTGTTTGGCTGGTGGCATGGGTGCTGGCGGCGTTGCCGACCTCGCACGCTGCCGAACGGGTATTGCACCGCGTCGGCACGGATGACCCCTCCACCATTGATCCGCACAAGGCTTCCTTTCCCGGGGAGCAGTTGATCATCGTCGATCTGTTCATGAGCCTGACGACCGTCGGCATGAACGGGCGACCAATGCCGGGGGCCGCCGAGTCCTGGACGGTGAGCCCGGATGGGCGCGTCTACACCTTCACGCTGCGGGCCAATTCCCGCTGGTCGGACGGCAAACCGATGACTGCCGAAG
>Ga0102917_1000378_pt1 | contig 14453 bp, 9 predicted proteins | sample Colrivmet1562A02_FD_78201 | JGI IMG/M metagenome (GOLD analysis project Ga0102917, IMG submission 78201) | Estuarine microbial communities from the Columbia River estuary - metaG 1562A-02 | ecosystem: Environmental > Aquatic > Marine > Intertidal zone > Estuary | place: USA: Columbia River...
CCGTATCCGTATCCATATCCTTACCCATACCCGTATCCGTACCCTTCGAACTATCCGTACCCGTATCCTTACCCGTACCCTTACCCTTCGCACTACCCATACCCATACCCATACCCGTACCCTTACCCGTACCCTTATCCATACCCTGGTCACTACGCGTATCCGTACCCTTACCCGTATCCGTACCCAGGTCACTACCCTGGTCACTATCCGTACCCGTATCCGTACCCGTACCCGGACCACTACCCAAGCCCTTAAGAAGAGGCTCGAGGTTATAGTAATAGCAGAGAACTGGTTGGCTTAGGCCGCCAGTTCTTTTGCTTTCTGGAGGTTGCATCTCTGTCTAGAAACTAATGATGCGCGCATCCTAGAGACAGATGTCTTAGATGGTGGAGTTGAGCGCGGTCGCGCACACTGTCATATGCGTGCGAAAGAAGCTGTTACGTGGATTTTCCCTTGCGGAACTTGTGATCGTAATTCTTGTGCTCGCAATTCTCTCAACTATCGCGTTCGTTGGGTTTCAGCAGATCATCAAGCGTTCTGATAATGAGCGCGTTAAAGAGCAGACCCGTACGTGGGTGCGTCAGAGTCAGGCGTTGTACGCGTTAAAGACACCGTCAGATCCAAACTACACTTGGGAGCAAGCTCTTCTTGATGTGGCAGCTGACTTGCCTCCTTACAGCCAAGTGGGAAGTAGTGCGTTGTCGCTCGGTGCTCGAGCAGAGGACGCGACTGTTAATGGCTGGCGCGTTCAGTCAGATCCTACCGACAACGATAGTGTTTTCTCAACGGGCCCGAATCACATCGTTATACGCACGTCTGGTTCGACGATGTATTTTGCGGTAGCTTCCGGACAGTCAGCGTCAGCGATTGTCAAGGGAGTTTTTGGTGTAATCACAGAGCGTGGTACTGCAACGCTCTGGACTTCTAACTGCACAGCGCAGTCGTGTGATGCAGGTAGCGCATACAGTGGGCCTCAAGCGTCTGGGTCTTACGGTACGTCAGTTCCGGGATCTGTTGCTGGTGTTACAACGACAGCTGAACCGACTACTACTACATCTGGCGGTGCGACAACAGCTGCGCCCACAACAACCACAGCAGGTGCTACGACTACTACAGCCGCGCCAACAACGACAGCCGCGCCAACAACGACAGCTGCACCGACAACAACTGTTGCTGCTACCACCACAACTACTACTACAACGACTACCACGACTACGACAACTACGACAACTACAGTCCCACCGTCAGTTCCAACACCTCCGTCGTCCTTGGTTCTCAGCGAGAACGAAGCAGAGCAAGTCGCGTCAGGACTGTTGAAGCTAGACGCGCAAGGCGGTCTGGCTCGTGGAAGTCTGGTGACGTCAATAAATGCGTCTTGTACAGCAACTGGGTATCCAACCCTTACCTACGCGTGGAGTTCTTCGTTGGGTACGAACGCAAATGGTGCGTACTCCGCTATATCCAAAGCGTGGACAACTAACGTAGCTGGTGCTATCTACACGTGTTCAGTTACAGCGACTAACAGCGTAGGAACTTCAACAGCCGCAACAGCTGCGTATTACGTGTATCCGTATCCTTACCCATACCCGTATCCGGCTCACTACCCATACCCGTACCCAGCTCACTACCCTTACCCGTACCCAGCTCACTACCCTTACCCGTATCCTGATCACTATCCTTACCCAGCGAACTATCCGTACCCAGAGCACTACGCGTACCCTTACCCTGACCACTACCCAGCTCCTGCCTAAGAGTCTCAAGCTCGTAGTAAGAGTAGAGAACTGGTTGGCTTAGGACGCCAGTTCTTTTGCTTGATAGCTGTTGTGTTTTCGCTGCAAAGTCCTCTCTAAAGCGTCGTAGTAACGAAAGTCACTGACCTACTAGAGTTCGTAACATCCGCGGACACCGTAACAGCCATGCGAAAGCGGCTGTTACGTGGATTCTCCCTCGCGGAGCTAATCATCGTAATTGTCGTACTCGGAATTTTGTCGGTCGTCGCCTACATGGGTTTCAGCTCGGTGATCAATCGTTCTAGCAATGAGCGTATTAAAGAGCAGACACGTTCCTGGGTGCGTCAAGCCCAGGCTTTGTACGCGTTGAACTCGCCATCTGACCCGGCGTACTCATGGCAGGAGGCATTGGAGGATGTAGCTCAAGATTTCCCGCCGTACAGTCAAGTCGGAAGTAGTAACGCTCAAGCGCCGACTTCGGGCACAAACGTAAACGGTTGGGTAGTTGAAACTGACACTGGCGCAGAGTCTTACTCAACTGGCCCAAACCACATGTTGATCAGGCCGTCTGGTGATCTGTTGTTCTTTGGTGTGGCGTACTCGAATAATGACGCAACTTCAAGCTCGAATGGCATGTTTGGTGCCGTACCTGTTCGAGGCTCGATCACAGTGTGGGATGCTATCTGTGGTTATCAAAGCTGTGATGCTTCATCAGCACTGAACGGTCCTCCGTCAGGCGGTAGTTACGGTACTGTACCGGGCACTACAACCACCACGGTCGCAGGTGCGACTACCACCACTATCTCAGGTACTACAACTACAACAGTTGTGGGTGCTACAACTACAACAGTTGCCAGTGTGGTCGCTGATGTCACCACCACGACGGCACCTACAACATCTACAACATCTACAACCACTACTGTCCCCGCGTCGGTTCCTGCAGCACCAAGCCCAGTTGTCGTGGCAGAGACTGCTGCAGAGTCAGCCTTAGTTCAGATCAACACGGCATCAGCGGCAGCTCGTGGAAGTTTGGTGACTTCCGTTGTCGCGTCTTGCACAGCTACAGGGTTTCCTAATTTGACTTACACATGGAGCTCGTCTCTCGGTACAGATCCAAACGGTACGTACCCTGCTCTGACTGCGTCATGGGCGACGCCGGTGGCTGGCGCTATCTACACATGCTCTGTTACAGCAACTAACAGCGTGGGAACTTCGTCGGCCGCAACAGCTGCGTACTACGTATATCCGTACCCTTACCCATATCCGTATCCGTACCCGTACCCATATCCGTACCCTGCCAACTACCCGTACCCTTACCCTTATCCATATCCTTACCCATCGCACTACCCATACCCGTATCCATACCCATATCCATACCCGTACCCGTACCCGTACCCTGACCACTACCCTTACCCGGACCACTATCCGTACCCGTACCCGTACCCATCGCACTACCCGTATCCGTACCCATATCCGTATCCTTACCCATATCCGTATCCGTACCCCTACCCACTTAACTATCCGATCCCTTCTGGTCCTCGGTCGGTAGTAGATACGGGTGAGAGCCCTAAGTTGTAGGCACTAATTTATAAAATGACTGAACCACAACGACTATGTCTTGTGAAGGTAAATAGTAGTCAGCAGTAAGCACTGTGTCCGAGTACTAGACAAAGAAAAACCGCCCAACCGGGCGGTTTTTCTAGTTCTAGGTAACTAGCGGCAGTTACTCATCTTCAAGATCCTCTTCGTCGAGGTCTTCTTCTGCCATACACCATTCGGCGTGGGGTTGGCGGTTGCACTCATCGCAAACAACAGTGTCTCGCTCTACAGAGACAATTCCACCTTGCTTGATCTCACGTGCCTGCTGATGCCGGCGGTGACGTCCTTTTTTCACGGGACACCTTCTTCCTCCAGCTATAGCTGGATATGGTTGTATCTGACATGGTGCTGCTTCTGGGGTTATAAAGCACGCACCCTTTAACGCTTGAGGTGCAAAAACGTACAAGATACAGGCTTTGTATTAGAACTCTTGCATTTTCGTCTGCTGCTACGAACAGTAGAATCAGGTGAATAGCATGGATGTACTCTCCTCATACTCAGCAAGCGGCATGACGCCATACAATAGTAGTGCGCGTCCGACCTTGTCTCCAGAGAACCCTGTACTTGAATCCGTCGTAGCGGTGCTGTTGTTGACGGCGCTTCCGCTAGCGCACCCTGGCTCTAGTAATCTAGGCCAGAACCTAGACGTCTACGCTTAGTAGCGCCCCACGTTATTTGTCGGCAACGCTGTATTGCAGCCAGTTACAAAGTCGTTCGCTCTGAGGTATCTCGAGCATGTACGCAGTAAAGTTCCACCAAGGGGTTTGCTCCAGATCTTGAAGAGCAGAGTCAGGGCTGGCTTCCAGCTCAGCGAAAAACAGCTCGAGCGCTCCGTAGCTCACGCCCGCCTGCTCTGCCTCGGTTAAAGTGTCCCACCATCCTGCTACGACATCCGCATGCGGACCGTACTGCAAAGATAAGTGGTGTGCATCACCACGCTTCATGAGTATACAAAGTGCATGTAAAAGGGGTCCAGCGCCCGACTTTCAGCGCCTGGACGAGTAGGACATCTCAGACACAGTGCTGCGTGTGAGAAAAGCAATGCCTCGAGCGTTATCTGTTGCGATAGCCCGGCTTAAAGCTGTACTCAAACGTGTGTGCTTAGTGGTGGGAGTGTTTGGGACTCTCTACGGAGGTTGGAAGGCTGTACTGCCGCAAGAAGGTGGCGTGCTCTCACTACCGTGGACTATCACGGGTGTTATCTCAGCGGAGCTGCTAGCTAGGGGTCTTGGTACGTCTATTACTAAGTTGAACTGGGGTGTTGGCAGGAGACCTAAGCGCTAAAGCGTGCCTGGCTTCAGAGCAAGAGGCACTGTGTTTGGTATGACAGTTAAAAGCAACACACGTAACTTGAAAAACCAAGGCTCTAAGCCGACTGGCAAGCAAAACAGCAAGCAGACAAGCAAAGGAAGCTCGAGGCCTAAAGCTAACGCTCCTTTAGTAGCTGTCCCGGAAAGCAGTGTTTCCCAGAGCTCTCTCGCAGGTGATCTTGTTGTGCAGGATTTAGTGGTGTTGGACGCAAAAGCCACTCCAAGCAGTAACCCGGTATCGACAATGCCTACTGTAGCCGCAACCTTGGCTCGACCAGTTGCTGGTCGTCAGTGGGACGATTCCAGGATCCCATCCTTGGAAGACCACATCCGTATCGTGCAGATGATGCACGTAGGGGAGCGTAACTTAAAGAAAGCTGCGAAGGATCTGGCGTGTCGTCTGAATGTCTCACGTAAAGAGGCGTTGGCGGCGCTGCGAGCTTGTAGTTAAAAACGCACAAAACTGTTACGTAAATCAAGTGGCGTAACGCGTGCTTTGTCTCACGGTGTCATTTGTAGTCAATCGTGGGAGTTGTTTTGAGAAAATTAACTATCATGCTGTTACTCGTCCTGACGGCATGCGCTGGACAAGGGATGACCCTAGAGGCAGAGACTCTCTCTGCGCAGCGTTCCGCACTAGCTTTTGTTAAAGCTATGAACAAGCAAGGCGGTCTTTGGGTTTCAGATGATACGGGGCTAGATGTCTTGTTCTCGTCAGATGGCAGGTACGCGCGTTTTGATAGTGATGGCGTAACCCTTTTTGCTGATTTAAAGAAAGAGACGCTCCTCATGCCGTACGCGGCCGTCAAGGACATTTTGTCTGATGGAAAAAACGATGAGGAAGAGTTAGTGATCATCGAGGCTTCAGCTCCGTTGTTTGCCAACGGTGCCATGCTTGAAGTGAAAGCTCACTCGTCGATGTCGCGCACCAACTCAGGGCGTCAGTTCGCGCGTCTCTTGGAGATAAGAAACAGTACTGTAGCGTTAGTGCGGATCCTCGCGTCAGACCCTGAGCTGTTTGTAGAGAAAGCCTCGAAGAAAGAAACTGGGTCTAGTGTTCTATATGGCATAACTACCGACATGAAATCTGTGTCGCGCCACTTGAGTCTCGAAGAAGATGCATACCTACGTTACGTGTCGAACGAGCTGAGTGTGTATTTCGACGGTAAAGGTGCCATGTCGTCAGGCCCAGCGTTCTCGCCGTCTCTGTACAGCTCTGTGGCGCCGCACCCGCTTCCAGAGTTCTGGAACGGAGAACGTATAACTTTAGATGATCTGGAATCAGCTCTAGCTGCAAGCCAGCCATAACCCCTTACGTGAGGCTTGGGCTCTGTCTTCTGCTTGTTCATGGATCGCTCGGTAGGCGTAGCGCTGATTTTTGTAAGCGTAGGCTCGACCAAAACCGTCTTTGATGAGTTGTACAGCCATACTGGTTTTTTTGATAAAGACATGGCGTAAGAGCCGGCCATAGCGATCCTTGTCTCCTGCTACTGGGTCGATCTCAAGCGTGACGGTCTTGCCAGCAGCTAGACGTGTCGCAGCCTTGGTGGCTTCAAGTCCGTAGCACTGCACGGGAGTACCTGGTTTCTTGGTCTCTGGTGTGTCCACGCCGACTAGTCTCACGGTGGCGATACTCCGGTCGCGGAGGCGTACCGAGAGGGTGTCACCGTCAATGATGCGTAAAACTGTCGCTTGCTCAGTTTTAGGTAGCGCGCTAGGTGCCTGGTTAGCAGAAACTGGGTTGTGCCCGAGCAGAAAAACTACGACTATAGGGAGTAATGCGATCATTGCTGGTTTTCTCATAATTAGATCATGCTCAGGGCAAAGCTCTAGGCACGCGGATTACCTGCAAAACCAAAGAGCAATATGACTCTACAGCTCTGACTCTGCTCGGGCTTGAGACATCAACGCGGCAACAGCAAGAGCCTCTCCAAGGGTTGTGTCAAGGGTGTCTGTGAGGCTGAGCGTGAGCTCGTCTAACTGCATGAGCCTTCCTGCTTCGATGTGTTCTCGTACTCTCAAAGTCGGTAGGGTTGCCGTCATACGTTGCGTTACTTTGTCAAGAGGTAGTAAGTTACGCAGTTCAAGTAGCTCGCTAGGTGTGGCGTAGTCATAGAGCTTTCGCAGCTGCCATCTTCGCGGGCCTGAAGATAGTAGGTCCTGGAAGGAAGCTAGGACTATGGCCTCTCCGTAGAGACTGATTATCTCCTCTAGTTGCCGACTAACTCGTTTGCGTACGTCGTCTTCAGCTCTCCACGCTCTTGCCCTCGACCAGCCGTGTTCATGCAGCCAGTTCGACTCGCGTTTGGTGGCTTTTTTAACTACACGCTTCCAAGTCCGGACTCCAAGAGCTCTCTCGATTGTCTCGTGTGCAGGGTAAAAAGTCATCTCTTAATGCCCCAGTAAAGGGTCAAGCGCAGCGCGGATCTTTGTGGTGTAGGTGAAGGAAGTAGAGAGGCTGATGTGGTTATTGTCCCGGTAAAGGATTAAACCGCCGCGTGCTGGTGCGCACCACTCATCGCACAGCCATTGTGTAGGGTCGACATAGACGATCTTCTGGTTTTGTATGCGGGCAAGGTCTTCGACGAGGTACTTCTCAGCTGCCTGGAAGAGACTTGGTGTGGCTTGTTTACGGGTCCTACCACAACGCGCGATGTTGTCTTTGTTCTGACTGAGGCAGTCCGGTACGTGTAGGTCGAGTTCGGGCGTGTCACCTATGACTAGCCAGCTCTTTGTATGAGGAGAAAGTAACTCTATGAAGTCACGCTGCGATTTAGCCCAGTACTTAACTTCAGAAAGGGAGTCGAATATTGATACTGGTGTGTAGAGCTTGCTGGATGTAACAACGACTTCGGGTGTGAGTGTTTTCAAGATCGTAACGAGGCGGTCTTCCATTCCTTCACACTGTGGTGTACCGCTTAGTAAGAGATCGTCTTGCATGCGTGCCATGCAGCTGGGGAACATGAGTAATTGATGCGATCGTGTTCGGGCTATCTGTGTGATGACGTCAGACCACTGACTCGCATGGCTGTCGCCAATGAGTACGATGAGTGGGAGATCTGGGTCTACATATTTGAGGCATTCGTCATCCAGCAGCGCCCCGCCAGCACACACTGGGTATTTTGGATTCTGTGTGATGGTCTCTTCTAGACTGTCGACGAGCTTGTTTGGTAAGGTTTTTTGTTCTGCCGCTTGCTTGAGCGTCGGTAGGGCTTCTACGGCATATGGTTCCACTAAGTCGTAGAGGAACGGTTTAAAGATGGCGGGCGCTTCTAGAGACAAACCGCCTTCTTTGTCCGCAAGCACTACCCCCTGGACTACAGATGGGCAGGTTGTCTCGCAAAGCCAAGCTGTAGTGTCGACGAAGACTAATGGTTTCTTCTTTGTGTTGATTATGTTTGAAAACGCAGAGTAGTCAGGAAGGGGTGATGTGCACTCTTCGTAAGTAGCTGCAGTCTTAAGGCAGTTGGGACCTTGGCCTAGTGAAGGATGAGCTAGGAACATACTTGGAACAGAGAACGTAGATAGCAGCTCGCTGATCTTGTTGACTTCGCCGACGTTCCCTGTAACTGCTTTAGGTAACGCGTAGAACACCAGTGTCGGATTGCGTGGCTCTATGTCCATTCGCTCAGGTACGCCTGGTTGTATCTCTAAGTGCCAGCGGTTTTCTTTAACAAGATCGGCCAGCGCTGAGGACCATAGAGCTGTGTCACCAAACAGCAATAGGCGTGTAGTGGAGTCCTCGTCGCCCATGATGCAACCAGTGTCTGTAGTGTAGCCAGCGCACACATAATCGTCAGGTTCTGCGCCATTGATAGGCCCGGCGATCGGACCAGTGTCTACTTGGGGCCGCATCTTGGTATCAGTAATACCTGATTGAGTTACAGCGCCTTGTGGTCTAAGCGCACCCTCCTGCGGTAGAAAGAAAGCGATAGCAGCTACGGAAGACGCAACCCCGAGCGCGATCGCTCTGCTTGGTTTAGAAAATAGTGGTTTCCATCGCAGGCTCTCCACGAACCGGTAGGTGATCTCGGCAGCAATAAAGGTAGCTAGCACGGCGATAGCTAGGCGCAGTAGCAGCCTGTCTTGCCCCCATTTGTTTGTGTTTTTTGCATAAAGAATAAACGGCCAGTGCCACAGGTAGAGGCTATAGCTACGTTCTCCTACTTGCTTCAGTAACGATAACGCTCTCCCAAGAAGGGAAGCATGCGTCATTCCGTAGATCAAAGCGCAGCTACTAACGGTAATCAGGATTCTCTCGATGTTCCTGTCAGTCAGTGTTGTAAAGCAAGTAGCAACGAGCACTAGTAAAGAGAAAAATGCACCTGTCTGTGCGGCCTTGTTGACGCTACGACGACTTGATAGTAGGAAGGCAACGAGCCCGCCTGCTGCCATCTGCCACGCCCGAAATGGCATGAGGTAAAACCCCGCGTCATCGCCTACGTAAAAGCTCGCTGCGAGTGATCCGATAAAGATGAGCGTTAAAGCTATTTTAAGTCCAAGCACACCTCGAACACGCCAGCCTATGTAAGCAACTAACGGGAACAGTATGTAGTACTGCTCTTCAAGAGATAAAGACCAGTAGTGACGAAAGATGCTCTCTTGGGAAGATGTGTAGAAGTAGTTCTCTGCTCGCTCGTAAAACTCGATGTTGGTACGAAAAGTAACAGCCTTGAGCGCGTCGGAGATAGCCCCGGCGTGTCTTGTTGGTTCAAGGAGCCAGCGGTTCAGTATAACTATTGCGGCAGCTACGAAGGCAGCCGCTGGTAGGAGTCGTTTTGCTCTGCGGGCGATGAAGTTTGTTATGGAGAAGGATCTCTCCTGGATCATCTCTTGGCGCATCGCGTCTGTGATTAAAAAGCCCGAGATGACAAAGAATAAGTCCACGCCTAGGAAGCCAGATGGCAGTATAGAAGAGTCGAGGTGGTAAAAAAGCACTAAGAGGAACGCGAGGCCTCGGAGCCCGCTGATGTCGTCTCTCCAGGTCTTGTCTGTCACTTGTGGCACTGTGACCAAAAAGCCCTCGAAGGCATTAATCTAGGCTTTTAATAAGCTTCTAGTTAGCTACTTAGTGCCCGAGAAGAGGGTCTAGGGCCGCCCGGATCTTAGTGGTGTAGGAAAACGATGCTGACATGCTGAGGTGGTTTTCGTCGCGGTACAAGATTAAGCCGCCACGTATACCAGGGCATGACTCGGCGCACAGCCAGATCGCAGGATCAACATAGGCGATGTTCTGGCCTAGTGAGCGAGATAAGTCCTTAGTGAGTTTCTGCTCATCCGCACGCATAACCAAGGATGTAGCTATCTCTATGGGCCGTCCGCAGCGGCTGACGTTGTCTCTGTTCTCACTCAGACAGTCTGGTACGTGCAAGTCAAGCTCTGGGGTGTCTCCGACGACGAGCCAGCTCTTAGCGTACGGCGCAAACCGCTCAATGAAGGCTTTTTGACGCTCCGTCCAACTCGTAGCTGCTGCGGGGTTATCGAACACGCTCAACGGTGTATACAGTTTGCTTGAAGAGATTATAACTTCGGGTGTGAGTGTCTTTAATAGAACCTCAAGCCGGTCTTCAAACCCAGGGCATTTCATGTTGTCATCGAATAGAAGTTCTTCTTGAGTGAGAGCCATGCAACCTGGAAAGGACAGTGTTTGGTATGACCTAGTTCTCCCAACGTGCGCGATGACGTCAGCCCAATGGTTTATGTGGCTGTCACCTACAAGGATAATCAACGGCTCATCAGGGTTGATAGAGGATAAACACGGGTCACCAATCTCGGCTTCAGCTTTACACCATAAGTGTTGAGGTAAGTCTTCTACAACTTCGCTGATGTTTGTTACTAGTTGCTGGGGTAGGTTCGTCTGTGCAGAGGTCTCATTGATGTCAGGTAGTACAGGCTTTTCGTACGGCAATAATAGCTCTAGTAACGCTGGTTTGATTAACGACTGCACGCCCAAGCTGAGTCTCCCGTCAAGATCAGATAGGACAAAGCCACCAGCAGAAGCAGGGCAGGTTGTCTCACAAAACCAAGCGTTAGTGTCAATAAACGAAGAATTTTTGACACTTCTTGTTATCTCAGAGAATGCGGAGTTGTCAGGAACAGGGGTAGCGCACTCTTCGTAGGTAGCAGCAGACTCCAAGCATGAGCTACCCGCATCTAGTAATGGACGCGTTAGAAACAAGCTGGGAGCATTTTGTTGCCCTAGGACATTTCCAACAACCTTAACAGCAGCGCGGGTTGCTGAAGTGCTGTTAGGCAATGCATACACCACTAGTGAAGGATGCCTAGTTTTAAATGCGCTCAGCTCATCAATATCTGAGTACGTCTCGAGTAGCCATTTCTCCTGGATGACAAGCTCAGAGAACATCTCAGCCCATGTGTCTGTATCGCCAATCAAAAGTATTCGTGTAGTGGAGTCTTCGTCGCCAACTACGCAGCCTGTCGGTGTGGTGTAGCCGACGCATTTATACGGGAGACGGTCAGACCAGAGAATCTCGGCCCTGACAGAACCCGTGTCTGCTTCTGCCAATTTTGTTAAAACAATGTTAGCGACACTAGGAGTTATGGCCTCTGCGGCGTTGCTGCCTGAAGTCTGCGGTATCAAGAAAGCGAGTGCTCCAAGTGTAGATGCAATACCAAGCGCGATTCCTCTGCTTGGTTTAGAGAAAGCGGGCTTCCATCGCAGGCTCTCTACGAACCGGTAGGTGATCTCAGCAGCGATAAAGCTAGCGACCACAGCAATAGCTAGTCGTAGCAGGAGACCGTCTTGCCCCCATTTGTTTGTGTTTTTTGCGTACACAATGAAAGGCCAGTGCCATAGGTAGAGGCTGTAGCTGCGGGCACCTACCCACTTCAGTCGCGATAATGATTTACCAAGGAAAGAGCGCTCTGTAACAGAGTAGATCAACAGACACGAGCTGGCTGTAACAATCACACTCGTCACAACGCCAGCGGGCAAAGTGGAATTAAAAGTCATCATTAAACAAAGGAAAGCAACCCACGCTCCTCGCGTAACGAGCTTTGAGTCATTTGTCCTCGCGTTGTGTAGTAGAGCAACGAGACCGCCTGCGGCCAGCGCCCAGGCGCGGAACGGCATGAGGTAAAACCCTGCGGTGCCGTCGACATAGAAATTCGCTATAAGTGAGCCAAGAAAGACTAGAGATAATGCTATTTTAAGTCCGAGAACTCCGCGAGCCTTCCACCCTATGTAGGCAACTAGCGGGAATACAAGGTAGTACTGTTCTTCAAGGGACAAAGACCAGTAGTGACGAAATACGCTCTCTTGAGCCGCAGAGTAAAAGTAGTTCTCAGCTCTGGCGTGGAACTCAATATTGGTTCGTAAAGTAACAGATTTGATAGCGTCAGAGATCGCGCTCGCGTGCCGTGTTGGCTCAAGAAACCAACGGTTTAAGATAACGACTGCAACTGCTACAAAGGCACCTGTAGGTACGAGGCGTTTTGCTCTGCGTGCAACGAAATTTGCGATGGAGAATGAGTTCTTGTGGATCATCTCACGCTGTACGGCATTTGTAATAAAAAAGCCCGAGATGACAAAGAATAAGTCGATAGCCAAGTACCCAGATGACAGCAGTGAAGAGTCAAGGTGGTACACGAGTCCTATGAGAAACGCGAGGCCTCGTAGGCCGCTAATGTCATCTCTCCAAGATTGCTCTACCACTTTCGGCACTGTGCCCAAAAAGCGCACTAAGGCATCAAGCTGAGTTTCTGAGTATTTAGCGGCCAAGTAGAGGGTCTAGTGCGGCCCGGATTTTGGTCGTGTAGGCGTAAGAGGCTGAAATACTGATGTGGTTGTCGTCGCGGTACAAGATGAGACCGCCGCGTACAGGCGGGCACCACTCACCGCAAAGCCATTGGGTGGGATCCACATAGGTGATGTTCTTGCTTCGTACGCGTGCAAGCTCCTCTACGAGCTTCTTCTCAGCTGTTTGGAAAGGCCTGGACGTAGATAATTCGCGTGTCTGCCCACACCGGGTGATGTCTTCTTTGTTCTGACTGAGGCAGTCTGGTACGTGCAAAATGAGTTCAGGGGTGTCTCCTATGACGAGCCAACTCTTAGCGTAAGGAGAGAGTAGCTCCATAAAGCTCTTTTGACGTGCCAGCCAGCTCTCCACCATCGAGTTCTTTTCGTACTCATACAAAGGTGTGTAAAGTTTTCCTGACGTGATGATGACCTCTGGTGTAAGGGTTTGCAGGATCGTTACTAGCCGGCCTTCAAACTCAGAGCACTGCTCGTCGCAGCCTGGGAACATCAGCGTTTGATAGAACCTAGTTCTCGCTACGTGACTTATAACGTCTGCCCACTGGCCCGCATGACTGTCGCCTATGAGAACTACTAGTGGGAGGTCTGGGTCTATAAATGACATACACTCGTCACCTAGGGCACTGTTAGCACCGCACACAGGAGACCTCGGTCCTTCCTTGACGATCTCTTCGATACTGACGACCAGTTTAGAAGGCAAGGTTTTCTGCGAGGAAGCTTGGTCGATGGTCGGCAGTGCATCCGTCGCGTACGACTTCAATATGTCCAGTAGAGCAGGTCTAACGAGAGACTGGCCCTGGAGGCTCATACTGCCATCAAGGGTGGCCAACACGATTCCATTCAAGGAAGATGGACAGGTTTTTTGACAAAACCAAGAGTTGGTCTCAACAAACGAAGAATTTTTAATACTTCTTGATATCTCAGAGAACGCGGAGTTATCAGGCACCGGAGAATCGCACTCTTCGTAAGTAGTTGCGGCCTCAAGACAGTCAGGTCCAAGACCTAATGAGGGATGCGTGAGAAACAGACTAGGAACCTTCTGTTCTGTTATCAAACCTCCTATCTTTTCAACAAGCGCGACGCTTTCTAGGGTTTGTTCTGGTAGCGCATACACCACTAACGACGGGTGGCGTGTACTCAACGCACCTGCGTTATTCATGTTCGAGTACGTCTCTAGCAACCAGTTTTCCTGAATGACAAGATCAGAGAACATCTCTGCCCATGTGTTTGTGTCGCCGATCAGGAGTATCCGTGTGGGAGAGTCCTCGTCGCCAACTACGCATCCTGTTGGTGTGGTGTAGCCAGAGCATACATACGAGGAACGTGCAGAACTTGGTAGTCCCGGAGCAACAGGTCCTACGTCAGCTTCTATTTGTTTTTCTAAAACATTAGTAACGTTAGGGCCCGTCGTCTCATTTCGTGAAACAGACGCACCTGTCTGAGGCAGTAAGAAAGAAAGAGCCGCTACGGAAGACGCAACCCCGAGCGCTATTGCTTTGTTTGGTTGAGAAAATAGTGGTTTCCATCGCAGGCTCTCTACGAACCGGTAAGTGACCTCAGCAGCAATAAAGGTAGCGAGCACGGCGATAGATAGGCGTATTAGCAGTCCGTCTTGCCCCCACCTGTTTGTGTTTTTTGCGTAAAGAATAAAAGGCCAGTGCCATAGGTAAAGGCTAAAGCTGCGCTCTCCTGTTCGTTTGAGTAAAGAAAGCGCCTTCCCAAGTAAAGAGTCTCTACTCATGAGGTAAATTAATGCGCAACCACTGAAGGTGACAACGACTCGCTCAGCGTTCCGGTCGGCCAGTGTTGTAAAGCAAGCAGCAATGAGCACTAGTAAAGAGAAAAACGCGCCCACCTGAGCTGCCGTACTTGCATTACGACGTGCTGTTAGCGGTAAAGCAATGAGACCACCTGCAGCCATCTGCCACGCTCGAAATGGCATGAGATAAAAACCTGCATCATTAGCGACGTATAAACTCGCCGAGAGTGATCCGATAAAGATGAGCGTTAAAGCTATTTTAAGTCCAAGCACAC
>Ga0102917_1000381_pt1 | contig 14386 bp, 13 predicted proteins | sample Colrivmet1562A02_FD_78201 | JGI IMG/M metagenome (GOLD analysis project Ga0102917, IMG submission 78201) | Estuarine microbial communities from the Columbia River estuary - metaG 1562A-02 | ecosystem: Environmental > Aquatic > Marine > Intertidal zone > Estuary | place: USA: Columbia River...
AATTGCGGTGCCAATATGAATTTCGATCGACTGCGCCACGTCGCCGAGCGCGCGGAGATCGGTGCACAGCGCGAGGCCTTGCTCGCGGTGAACATCCCCGAGCGGCCGGGCAGTTTTCTGCAGCTGTGCCGTGTGCTCGACGGTCGTAGTGTGACGGAGTTCAACTATCGCTGGAGCGGGAGTCAGGGCGCTGAGGTGTTTCTCGGCTTTGGTCTTGCTGGCTCGGGCAAGGATAAGGACGACGTGCTCGCCGCGCTGCGCACGGCAGGCTACGGCGCCGTGGATCTGACTGACAACGAGCTCGCCAAGCTGCATGTGCGCTACATGGTCGGTGGCCGGCCTGCAGGGCTGCAGGAGGAGATGCTGCTGCGCTTCGAGTTTCCGGAGCGTCCGGGTGCGTTGCGCAAGTTCCTCGAAGCTGTGGGTGGGCGCTGGAACATCACCCTGTTCCACTACCGTAATCACGGTTCGGATGCGGGTCGGGTGGTCGCCGGCATTCAGGTACCGGCGAGTAGCCGTGAGGATTTCCTGCTGCATCTGGCTGAGCTGCATTACCCCTGGGTCGACGAGACCGACAACCCCGCGTATCGCTTGTTCCTCGGGGCGTCCGCCTCGGGGCCTGGGCAGTGAGCGAGGCGTATCGGGCGCGACGTGCGCCGCGCGAGCAGCATCTGCAACTGCGGGGCCTGCGACATCGCGTCTTGCAGTGGGGACCCGTCGATGCGCGGCCAGTGTTTTTGCTGCATGGTTTTCAGGATTGCGCCGATACGTTCCAGTTCTTCGTCGACGCCATGTCGCCGGAGTGGCATTTCATCGCGCCCGATCTGCGCGGTTTCGGTGGTACGCAGTGGACGAATCAGCCGTACTGGTTCCCGGACTACCTCGCCGACTTCGAAGCCCTGCTCGATCACTTCGCGGTGAGTGATGGCGTCCGGGTCATCGGGCACAGCATGGGTGGTAACGTGGCGATGTTGTATGCCGGCATTCGTGCCCAGCGCATGGCAGCCGTGGTGTCGCTGGAAGGGTTTGGTTTACGTCGTTCTTCCTCGGACGGTGCGTCGAAGCGGTACGCCGAATGGCTGGATCAGTTGCATAAACCGCCTGCGCATTCCACCTACGCATCGGTTGAGGATCTCGCGCAGAAGTTGCAGCGACGCAATCCACGTCTCGGAGTCGATCGCGCCCGGTTTGTCGCAGCGGCATGGTCGCGCCCGGGTGCGTTGCGTTACGACCTGTGTTTCGACCCCTGGCACCGACTGGTGAACCCGATCCCCTACCGTCGCGAAGAGGCCGAGGCCTGCTGGCGTAGCATCTCGGCGCCGGTGCTGTCGGTATTGGGCGGCGAGTCCGAGCAGCGCAAGGCCCTGGACGCGGACGGCGACACCCAGCGCTTTCATCAAGCATTGGAACGAGTCAGCGTCGTCGATCTCGCGGACGTGGGCCACATGTTGCACCATGAAGCACCAGAGCGTGTGGCCGAAGTCGTCACTCAGTGGTTTGTCAAAGAAGGAGTCACCCCATGAAACGATCTGCTCTATGGCTGATGTCGGTAGCCCTTGCGGCTGCAGTGTCGTCGCACGCGGTGCTCGCGCAGGAGTCGCGACCCTTCGACCCGTCGAAGTATTCGCAGCAGGTGACCGAGTGCGATCGCCTGGCCTCGCATCCCGACGATCCGCATCGCGTCGCGCCGGGTCTCGAGCGGCCGCAGATTGATCTGCCCAAGGCCATCGAGGCGTGCAAGGCGGCAGTCGCACGCGACCCGGGCAATCCGCGTCTCAATTATCTGCTTGGTCGGACGCTCGGCTACAGCGGGCGCGGCGCCGAGGGGCTCGGCAATCGCAAGGTTGCCGTGGATGCAGACTACCCGCAGGCCCTGTTCGTCATCGGCTACATGTCGCTGACCGGCATGAATCAGCAGCCGAAAGACGTTTGCGGCGGTGCGGAACTCATTCGCCGCTCCGCGTTGCAGGGACGCATTGCCGGGCAACTGGGGTTTCCGCGCTACGTGCTGAGCGGTCTGTTTGACTCGTGTCCCGTGCGCAAAGACAAGACCGAGATGCTGGGGTTCGTGGCTGCTGCGCGCAAGCAGTCCAAAGGTGACTACTACCAGGGCTTGCTCGCCGACATGCTCGAGGACGACTTGAAGCGTCTGCCCTGAGCGCCTGGCCGTCTGTCGTAACGGGGCGCGTCCTGCGAGAATAGGCCGCATGGACGATACCTCGCGCTATCCGGCGCTCTCGCCGCTGGCTCGGCAGGCGGGCTTTCTCGGCGTGTTGCCTTTCGTGGCGGCGTTGGCAGGCGTGCTGTCGGGCTCTACCGAACTGCGCCTGCTCGCCGAGCGTCTCGCGCTCGGCTGGGGGGCTGCGATTCTCGCCTTCGTTGCGGCGGTGCACTGGGGCCTTGCGCTCGCGGGTCGGTGGCGCTGGTCGCTCGGCGTCGTGATCTCATCCACGCTACCCTCGCTGATCGGCGCGCTCGCAGTGGTGCTCGGCGGCTCACGGGGTACGGCCTTGCTCTTGGTCGGTTTCGGCTTTTTCTGGTTGCACGAACATCGTCGCCACGGTGAGGAGTTGCCGCCGGACTATCTGCAACTGCGACGTGTCTTGTCATTGACGGTGTGCATACTGCTCGCCCTGATTACCATTGGCCTCGGGGAGTCGAGCTGAGATGATTCTCGAAGATTTGTCCGAGGCCAAGTGGCTGCGGCGATTGATCGTCGCCGTGCTGCTCGCCGTGCTGGTACTGCTCGCGTTCCAGGTGTTGCAGCCGTTCATCGTGCCGGTGATCTGGGCGGTGATACTGGCCTATGTCACCTGGCCCGTGCACGGGCGACTGGTTCGACTCTGCGGCGGTCGCCGTGAGCTCGCCGCGCTGCTCATGACACTGCTGCTGAGTGCCGCGATCGTCCTGCCGGTGGTATGGCTCGTGTTGCTCGTGCAGTCTGAGGCACTGCCGGTGTACCGCGAGCTCGCGCCGTTGATCTCGAAAGTGCAGTTGCCGCCGGTCATCGCCGAACTGCCGATGCTTGGTCCGCGGCTGCAGGAGATCCTCGCCCAGGTGGCCAAGGATCCAGGTGCCATCGACACGGCCATCCGCAATTTCCTCAACCAGTCTTCCGGAGAGATGGCCGCGCTTATCGGTGGCGTCGGGCGCAATCTCGTCAAGCTCGTGATCGCCATGGTGTCGCTCTTCTTCATGTACCGCGACGGCGAATACTTTGCCTCCCAGGTGGAGCGCGTGCTGCAGCAATTCTTTGGCGAAGCGCGGATCGCCCACTACCTCGAGGCCATCGGCAACACGGTCAAGGCGGTCGTGTACGGCATCGTGCTCGCAGCGCTCGCGCAGGGCACCCTCGCCGGACTTGGTTATTGGGTTGCGGGTTTGCCTGCGCCGGTGCTGCTGGCCTTGCTGACCTTTCTCGTCGGTCTGGTGCCGTTCATCGTGCCTTTCATGTGGGGCAGCGCGAGCGTGTGGCTGTATCTGACCGGAGAGACGACAGCGGCCATCGGCCTCGCTCTATGGGGACTGACGGCCGTCAGCTGGATCGACAACATCGTCCGCCCGCTCGTGATCAGCGGTGCGACCCGCATCCCCTTTCTGCTCGTGCTGTTCGGCGTGCTCGGCGGGCTCGCCGCCTTCGGCCTCGTGGGCTTGTTCATCGGTCCGGTGATCCTCGCGGTGTTGATGGCGATTTGGCGCGAGTGGCTGGCCGAGAAGCGTTCGCAGAAGGAGTAAGTCATGGCCTCGATACTCAGGCGCACCACCTTCATCGTCGCCGACGCACAACGATCCGCCGCGTTCTACGAGAGCGTGTTCGGTTGGACGCGTTTCTACGATCATTCGCTGACGGCCAAGGCGGGGTTTCCGCCCGTGGGCCCAAGGGACGAGCCGGTCAAGCTCGTGCTGCTCAAGGCGCAGGATCCGCAGGTCGGCATGGTGGGATTCCTGCAGTACCTCGATGCACCCTTCGATACGGGCCGAGTCGTCGAGCGCACGAAGGTGCGCATGGGCGAATCCATACTCGTCGTGCAGACCGACGACGTGCGTGGCGTGCACGAGCGGGCCGTGGCCGCGGGCGCAACCATCTCGATGCCACCCACCGACTGGTCGGTGCCCTCACACGACGGTAGTTCGACGATTCACCTGCGCTCGATGTCGATGTTCGATCTCGACGGCATCTACTCGGAGATCAATCAGCACCTGTAGTGCGTGGGCCGGCACCTGTAGTGCGTAGGCCGATGACGGCGTCGTGCAAACCTCCGATCAACTTTCGCGTGAGTTGATCAGTGCCACCGTTTCGGGTGCCACATACGCACGCATCGCCGCAATCATCTGAGTCGGATCTTCTGCCATCAGCAGCATGTTGCGTACGCCATCGCGCAGGAACCCTTCCTGCTGCACGTGGTCGATGAAACGCCCGAGACCCGAATAGAAGCCGGCGACGTCGAGCAGGCCGCAGGGCTTGCGGTGCAGGCCGAGGTGCGACCAGGTCCACACTTCGAAGAGTTCCTCAAGCGTGCCGACACCGCCTGGCAATGCGATGAAACCGTCAGACAGGTCGGCCATCAGCGCTTTGCGCTCGTGCATGGACGTCACGACGCGCAGATCGCTGAGACCGTGATGCGCGACCTCCCTCGCCACGAGGGTCTGTGGAATTACGCCGATCACTTCGCCGCCTTCGGCCAGCGCAGCGTCCGCCACTGCGCCCATCAGGCCGATCGAGGCGCCACCGTAGACAAGACCCAGCCCCGCCTGCGCGATGCCGCGACCGAGCGCGGCCGCGGCTTCCCCATAACGCGGGTCGTGGCCCGAATTGGCGCCACAGAATACGCAGAGACGCTTCACCAACCCATCCCGTAGTAGGTGATGGTGCGCCGTACATTGTCGCGCACGATGCCGTTGAACCCGCGCAGATGCTGGAATCGACCCTGCAGTGCCGCAGCCACCCGATCCGGGATCTGCGCGAGCGGGATACCGGCATCAAGCTCTCGTTTCGTTTCGCTCATCAAGGCTTCGAGGTATTCGCGTCGTTCGGCGAGGCGCGACTTCGGTGCGCGTGCAATGCCATGGCCTCCCACGTACTCGGTGAAATCCCAGCCTTCGAGTTCACGCAGGCTGCGGACCCAGTTGTGCAGCGAGTAATCGGCGATGAAGGGCAGCGGCATGCCGCCTGCCGTGCCCAGATCGACGATGAAGGGCACATTGACGTGGTCAGGCGTCATTACGATGAGGCAGTCGCCGTGGTTCACGCCGAGCCAGCGCAGCTGCAGCGTTCGCTCGCCGAGCGTCAATTGATAGCGGTCGCCGGCAAAGGTTTCATCGGGCATGACGATGTCCTTCTCTGGCAAGTCCTTGAAGTGTGCGACGCAGCGCTCGTGGCTGACGAATCGCGCTCCCTCGTCCTTGAAAATCTTGCCGCCTCGCACATGATCCCAGTGCTGATGGCTGTACACGACGTACTTCACCGGCAACGGGGTGCGCTGACGAATTTCCTCGCGCAACACCCGCGCGGCTTCCGGATCGATCGGGTCGGTCACGATTACGCCGTCCCGCGTGATCAAGAAGATATTGCGCAAGCCCTTGTGACGGAAAGTGAAATATCCGGGGCCGATTTCCGTCACCTCATGGCCTTGCACCGGGGCGGGCAAGGGTGTCTGTGCAGTCGCGGGTGTTATGAGCGCCGCGAGTAGCGCGTATCCGATCCAAAGAATTGCAGTGGAGCGATTCGTGATCTGTGGCATGGCGTCAGTCCTTGCGCGCGAGCTGTGGCAGCAGCACGTCCGCCCACTCACGCATGTCGTCGGGAAGCTTGACGAACGGCACGCGCGGGTACATCCGCGAGGCCTCCACCGACATGTCGTATTGCGGATCCCAGCGCGGTGCGCCAAAGGTCATTGGCACCTTGACGCGTGACATCTTCGATTGCAGCGGATAGCTGAAGTGGGCGTGGTAGGCGTGACGCCACATGCCCTCGGAGCGAAACAGTTCGAGTACGCGGCCATTGACCATGGCCGGATCGATGTACGGTTCGCGGCGGATGATGCCGCGCCGGGTGCGGTCATACCACGGCCAAAACAGGCCCTGATCGCGCATCAGGTGCCAGGCTTCGAGCAGATGTCCGCCGTACCAGACGGGTCTGATGTCCGGCGCGTAATGTTCGAGCAGGTCCTTGCGCAGCTTGTCGTCGAGCAGCAGAACATCGGTCATGACCACGTGCTTGATGCGCTCGGGCGCTTGCACGGCGAGTTCGAGCCCGACGAGTCCACCGCCCCAGGTGCCGACGAAGTCCGCTTCTTTGATGCCGAGCGAGTCGAGCGCCGCGAGCAGCACTTTCGCGTACGCGGCGACGGTCACTTTGCCACGCGGCAAGGTGTTGTCCGACTCGCCATGCCCGGGCAGATTGATGGCAATGACCGGACGGCGGCCGATGAAACCGAGAGCCAAATCATGGATGACTTCGGAGGAGCCGGCCGCGTCGTGCTGGATCAGCACAGGGCGTCCACTGCCCTCATGGTTGCGACGGATGCGTAGTTGACCACCCGGCACATCGACGTAGTCCTGCCACATGCGGCAGGGCAGTGCGGCGGCACGCACCGGCTTGACGGCACGGGGCGGCAGGTGCTGACGAATGAAGTCGCGACACAGGTTCAGCGTCGCTTCCGGTGTCCCGCCCGCCTGAACGGTGACATTCGTCGAGGGGTGCTGCACGCGCGCGAGGTGCATCGACAGCACGTCGCTATCAGCCGCGGTGACGAGCATCGGCACGCTGACGTTTCGCAAGGCGAGATCGGAGCGCATCTCGAACGCGGCCCGGTAGCCGACGCGGTAATGATCGCCGGAGCGCATGAAATCGAGTAGCGCTGCCTGCAACCCTTCCGGGGACGGGACGTCAAAGTCGAGCCTCGCGGCGAGCGACTTGCGATACCACGGAAAGAAAATGGTCTGCTCACGCAGGCGGGCCCAAAGCCACGCGAGGTGCGAGCCGTCCCACTTCGGCTCGAGTTTCGGCAGATAGTGAGTGACGATGTCGAGCCGCTCCTGTTCGGTCAGCAGCACGTAGCCGTTGGCCGCAGCGCAGACGATGCGTTCCGGGTAGGCCGCCGCGACCGCCCCGGAGATCATCGCGCCGGTGTGAAAGCCGTAGACGGCCGCGCGATCGACGCCGATGGCGTCCATGAACTCGATGGCGGCATCCGCAAAGTCGGACATCTGCGCCGTTTCGACGCCGAGAGGGTCGGAGAGGCCGAAACCGGGTGAGTCGGGTGCGATGCAGGTGAAGTGATCCTTCCAGCGCTCCATCGTCGCCAGCATGTCGCGGGAGGACAGCGGGGACTGGTGGAAGCAGATGACGACGGGTCCCGAACCGACCCTGCGGTAGTGAACCTGTCGCGGACCCCATCGCCCTGTGGTGATCGACGCGAAATGTCGGGTGATCCTGGAGTTGCTCATGCGAGACTCTCGACGCAGTTGACTGACCCAGACGTTACCACTTGAACAACTCCCCATCGAACGGTTCCATGAGCGGCGTCCGAGCAGCGCTCTCGTTCCCGGACTTCCGGCGTTTCGTGCTCGGCCGCTTTTTCGCCACCTTGGCCTGGCAGATGCTTGGGGTCGCCGTGGGCTGGCAGGTGTACTCCATCACTCGCGATCCGCTCGATCTCGGTCTCGTGGGACTTGCGCAGTTCTTGCCGTTCTTCGCTTTGGTGCTGCCCGGTGGGCAGCTCGCAGATCGGGTCGATCGTCGACTGGTGATTGTTACCGCGTACATCATCGAGGCCATCTGCGCGGTCGTTTTGCTGGCTTTCACGCTGTCGGGCAGCAGTGATGTGAAGTGGGTGTTCTTCGCGATGGCCTTGTTCGGCGCAGGCCGCGCGTTGTGGATGCCCTCCGGTCAGGCGATGACTGTCAACCTCGTGCCGGCTGAGGTGTTCCCCGCCGCCGTGGCTTTCAACTCCTCGCTCTTCGAAGCGGCGGTCATCGTGGGTCCTGCGGTCGGCGGGCTGCTCTACGCCTTCAGCGAGGCACAGTTGCAGACGAGTGGTGCGCTTCTGGTGTACGTCGTGTGCCTCGTGCTGCTGCTGCTCGTCGTCGTGCTCATGTGGCGCGTGCGGCCGGTGCGTGCGAGCGGCGGGCAACGGCCGGTATCAATGAGCGAGATGTTCGAAGGCCTGCGCTTCGTGTTTTCCCGCCGTCCGATCCTCGGTGCGATTTCGCTCGACTTGTTTGCAGTCTTGTTCGGCGGAGCCACGGCGCTGTTGCCCATGTTCGCCGCGGATATCCTGCACGTTGGTCCTGAAGGTCTTGGCGCGCTGCGCACGGCGCCCGGCATCGGCGCGGGCGTTACGGCACTGCTGCTGGCGCGTCGACCGATTGCGCAGCACGCCGGGCGCTGGATGTTCGGTGGTGTCGCGGCGTTCGGTGTGGCGACCATCGTTTTCGGGCTCTCCACGTGGTTCTGGGTGTCGTTCGCTGCACTCGTCGTGGTGGGCGCCGGCGACATGGTCAGCGTCTTCGTCCGGCATCTGCTGATCCAGCTCGAGACCCCGGATGCGATTCGCGGGCGGGTGAGTGCGGTCAGCGCCATGTTCATCGGCGCGTCCAACGAACTCGGCGAGTTCGAGTCTGGCCTCACGGCGGCGTGGTGGGGCCCGGTTCGGGCGGTGACGGTTGGTGGCGTCGCCTGTCTTGTCGTAGTCGGGGTGTACCTGCGGGCCTTTCCCGAGCTTCGCAAACTGGATCGCTTTCCCCAGCCTGTATGAATCTCCAGTAACCGGACATCGTTGCAGGGAACCTCGCGCAGGGCGCTCGGGTCTGTGGTTAAGGGCCCGCGTGGCATACTCAAGCCGTTGCCGGGGGAGACACGACATGCTGCCGCGTTTGCTGCGTTCTGCTGCCTTGATGACTGCCGCGCTGCTTGGCCTGGCCGGCTGCATGAACGCGCGCATCCAGGAGTCGCGAGAGCTGCCAACGCAGATCGCCTCGGGTGAGTCGGTGGTGATCCTCGCCAAGCCGCAGATCGAAGGCGCGGCCGCCGATGCGGAATTCATGGACTGCGTCGGCAAGGGTCTCGGCTCGGGCGGACAGGGAATCGCCGTGCAGGACAACGATCGATTCGTCGACAGCCTGTTTCCGTGGCTCGAACCTGCGACGGCACCGACGCGCGCGGAAGGCGTGACGCAATTGCTGATGCGTCCTGGCGTGAGCGAGCGAATCGCGGCGACCGGCGTTCGGTACCTGGTCTGGCTCGATGGCGCCACGAAGAAAACGAGTGGCGGCGGCAGTCTCGCCTGCGGCGCAGCGCCCGGCGCAGCGGGATGTATCGGCTTCGGCTGGTGGGAGAACGAGTCGGACTACGAGGCGACGATCTGGGACTTGAAGCAGGCGAAGTCTGCCGGCAGCGTCGAGACCAACGTTACGGGTACCTCGGCGATTATCGGCGCGGTGGTACCGCTGCCGTTTATCGCGCGGGTCGAGAGCACGGCCTGTCGGCGGCTGGCGGATCAGCTGCAGGTGTTTTTCAAGGGCGGCACAGCAGCCCGTTGACCGGGATGGCAGATGGGGAGATCGAACGCATGATGCGGTTACTCACGCTGATGACTTTGAGCTTCGCTCTGCTGGGTCTTGCAGGCTGTGAAACCACCTCCGGTGGCGGCTCGCCGTCGAGCGGTGGCGCTTCGGGGGGTGCTTCCGGCGGCGTCAGCACGGGCGGCAGTTTCCCGGGCGGTGGACTGCCCGGCCTGCCGGGTCCCTCGGGTACGGGCATGCCCGGTATGCCTGGATTGCCCAATCCCACGGCTGATTCGGGTCGTTCGACGACGGCAGGCTCGAGTCGCGGCGAAACCGGTGGCACCGAGCGCAGCGGCGGCGCGAGCAGCAGTGGCAGCGCGAGCAGCCGCGGCGATGAGGCCGGCGGCGAGGCCACCACGGCCGAGGAGCGTCGTGCCGTGCTCAGCGGGCGCCTCGAGAAGTCGCTCGGCGATTTCGACAAGACGCTCGATGAGGAACAGCGACGAACCGCCGAGGAGCGTGATGCGCGCGCCGCATCGGGACGCAGTGCGCTGCCCGAGGATCAGGACGGTGCAGGGTCGGGAGGCAGTCGCGGTGCACGCGAGGGTGACTTGCGCTCGGAGCGCACCGCACAACAGGGTGCAAGCGGTAGCAAGGACGCTCCCGGTGGTGACGCGCAGGATCGTGGCACCGTGGCCGGTGGTAGCGGCAGCCCCGATCGTGGCATTCCCTCCGGCGAGGACGATGACATCGTCGCGCGGCGACTGCGTCGTGCGGCCGAGCAGGAGACCGACCCCGAGTTGAAGGAAAAACTTTGGAAGGAATATGCCGACTACAAGCGCAACGTGCAGGGCAAGGGCTGAGCGTATGCGTGCAGCGATCCGCTTCGGTCTGATGGGTCTTGCGGCGAGCGCGCTCGCCGGTTGTGTGGTCAACGAAACTCGACCGTTGCCCAAGCTCGAAGCCGTGCAGGCGACGCAACAGATCGCCGAAACGGAACTGCTCGATGTGGGCATTCGCGAGTTCGACGCGGGTGTGCCCGAGGAACTCAAGGACAACACGGAGGCACTCGACAAGCGCCGCATCTATCCCGAAGTCCGCAAGGCCGAGTCGCGGCTGCTCGCGGTGCGTCTGCGCACCACGCTCGAGGCCTCGGGGCAGTGGGGTGCCGTACGCGTCGTGCCGGAGAGCGTGAAATACGTCGACGTGCTCGTCACGGCGCGCATTCTCGAATCCACCGGCCAGGATTTGTCGTTGGCCGTGACGGCAAAGGACTCCGTCGGTCGCATCTGGATCGACAACAAAACCTACTCCGGTGGCGCGGATTTGGGGTCCTACAAGACCGATGCAGCCCTGCGGGCGCGTGATGCCTTCCAGAACGTCTACTCTTCGATCGCCAACGATCTGCTCGCCGCGCGCGAACGGCTCTCTGGTGCAGAGCGGCGCGAGGTGCGGCAGGTGGCGCAGTTGCAATTCGCCCGCGACCTCGACTCGAAGTCCTTCGGCGGCTACCTGCAGAAGGGGGCAGGTGGTCTCGAGCGGATCGCCCGGCTGCCGGCAACCGATGATCCCGCGCTCGTGCGCGTCGAGAAGATCCGCGAACGTGACATGACGGTCATCGACACGCTGGACGGGTACAACACGGGATTCTCCGAGCAGTTGTTCGACTCTTATGGCGCGTTCCGTCGCACGAGCTACGAGGCCATCGACAAAGAAGACCGTGCGCGCTCCCAGGCGACCACGCGTACGGTGCTGGGCGCCGCCGCCGTGCTCGCCAGTATTTTCGTCAGCAGTCAATGCAGCGGTACGAACTACGATTGCCAACGCATCGAGGACGCGGTGCGCACCGCCGGTGCGATTGGCGGCACGGCGGCCGTGCTGTCGGGTATTCAGAAATATTCAGATGCAAAGAACGCGGCTCAAGAGGTCAAGGAATTGGCCACCAGCTTCGAGAACGAAGCGGCTGCGCAGGTGGTCGAGGTCGAGGGTCGCTCGCTGAAACTGACCGGTACCGCCGAAGAACAGTATCGCGAGTGGCGTCGGTTGCTCGCCGAGATCTACCGCGAAGAGCGTGCACCCGAGCAGCCCGCGCCTGCGACCGCGCCTGCGACCGCCAAACCTTGAGATCACGTGACGGAATTCGCGAAAGGTCAACGGCTCTGCGCGCGCTTTCTGCTCATCGAGGTGCTCGAGCAGAGTGCCTGGGGTCAATTGTGGCGCGCGATTGACGAGCAGCGCTCGCTGCAAATCGCCCTGAAGGTCTTGCCGCTGCCGAGTGCCGACGAGGCGACGGTCTGGTCGCTGATGCAGCATGAGCACGCTGCGTCGCAACGTCTGGAGCACCCCGGCATTCTGCGTGTCGAGGCGCCGGTCCGCGACGAGGCGGCGCTCGTGTTGCCGATGCCGCTCGCGGCCGGCGATGTGCGTGCCTTGCGCGGCAAATCCTGGACGCAATCGATCGTCGTTTTGCGCGAACTGGCTGAGGCTTTGGTATACGCCCACTCGCGCGGGGTCATTCACCGCGATTTGAAGCCGGGCAACGTGCTCATCGACTTCGATGGGCGCGCTCGTCTCGCCGATTTCGGCGTGGCCTCGCTCGATGGTCAGTTGCCGCAGCAACCGCTGTTCTCAAAGTTCTCCGCGAGCCCCGCGTTGCAGCGCGGAGCGCTGCCCTCCGTTAGCGATGACGTTTACGGCTTCGGCGCGTTAGCCTACGAGCTGCTATCGGGGTATCCACCGAACTTCCCCGACGGTGCAAGCGGCGCAACGGCGCGACCCGCGACGATCCCGAATCCTGCCGCGCCGATCCCTGAGGCACTCAGCGAGTTGGTGCTGAGCACGCTGGATCCGGATGCAAATCGACGGCCACGCGATATGGGCGAGGTGCTGCGGCGCGTCGCCGCACTCGAGGCGAGTCGATTCGAACCGGTGACGGTGGCGCGCATCGTGCCCTTGGAAGTGGCGGCGGCTGAGCGCGATGAACGCGCGCCGCGGCAGCGGTCATGGCTCGCATGGGTGGGCGTAATCGTGCTGGCCGCGTTGCTGCTCGGCGTGTTTCTCGTGCTGCCGCGTTTTGCCACTATCCCTTCGGTGGTCGATGTCGGCTCAGGCCCGGCGCCCACGCAGACGACACCGGCGGCGGACTCCGAACGCGAACGACGACAAGCGGCGTATGAGGAGTCGCTGGCGAAGTTCACCACCGAGTTCGCCACGCTTGATGGGCTGGGTGCGGGAGTGTGGGGTGGCGCGACGTTCGCGGCCGCACGTTCTCTGTCGGAATTGGCCGCCAGTGCTGCGGCCGATGGCGATTACGTGTTGGCACTCGATCGTATCAACGTGGCCGTGCAGCGACTCGAAAGAGTCGGAGCGGATCGCCCGGCAGCGCTCGAGCGCGAGTTGAGCAAAGGCGAGACGGCGCTCGATGGTGGTCAAATCGAAGTGGCCCGACAAGCTTTCGAACTGGCGCGACTCATCGAGCCCGAAAATGCCCGGGTCGGCATTGGTCTGGCGCGGGTCGCAGGTCTCGCACCGGTGCTCCCCGCTTTCGTCGAGGCGGAGACGGCCGCGTTATCGCAGGATCATCTGTTGGCGCTGACCCGATACGAGGAAGTGTTGCGAGCGGATCCGCGCAATGCGGGTGCCCGCGAAGGCGCGGCGCGTGCGCGTGCAGCGCTGGGGTCCGATCGATACGCGCGTGAAATCGGTGAAGCGCTTGCGAAGCTGCGAGCCGGGCGCGATGTCGAAGCGCAGGCTGCGATCGATCGTGCGCGAGCCTTGCGGCCGGGCGCTGCGGAAATCGGTGCAGTGAGCGCGCAGTTGTTGGCGGCAGGGGAGCGGCAAAACCTTGAAGCCGTCCGCGCGCAGATCAGCGAGTTCGAGTCGGCCGAGCGCTGGGCGCAGGCCTTGGCGGCCTACGATGCGTTGCTGGCGCGTGATTCGACAATTCAGTTCGCGCGTGCGGGCCGCGCTGCCGTGGCGCCGCGTGCCGAGCTTGCGCGGCGCCTCGATCAACTGCTCAATAATCCCGCGCGCCTATCGGCCCCCGAAGTCAGGCGCGATGCCGAGCGCCTGCTTGCGGAGGCCGGCAAGGTTCAGGGCGCAGCGCCGGTACTCGAGTCGCAGACCACGCGGCTGCGCGACACGTTGCGGCTCTACGATCAGCCGGTGGCACTCGTGCTGCAGTCTGACGGTCTGACTCGCGTGACGCTGCAGCGGGTGGGTGGCATCGGCGCGTTCACGCGCAAAGAGCTGAGTCTCAAGCCGGGTCGCTACGTACTCACGGGCGATCGACCGGGGTTTCGTGACGTTCGCCGCGAGTTCACGGTCCTGCCGGGTTCGACGGGTCTCGTCGTCGATGTGCGTTGTACGGAGACCATCTCGTGAGTGCGTTCACATTGCAGGTCAGCGAGCCGGGCGGGCCGCGCGAGTTGTCCTTGCCCTGCAGCATCGGTGGTGACGCCGATAACGTGCTGATCGTGCCGGGTACGGCGAGTGGCGAGCAGGCGCAGTTGCTGCAGTGGGGCGGTGAATTCGGCGTGCGCGCATCGGGTGCCGTGGCTTTGCGCGTGAACGGTGTCTCGCTCGCGGCAGGTGAGTTTCGGGCGCTGCAGCCGCAGGACGTGTGCAGCGTCGGCAGCGCGCGGGTGATCGTTGAGGCTTTGCAGCCCGGTTCGGCCACGCTGTCGATCCGACATCTCGCCGGCAATGCGACGATTGAGCCGATTCGCAACGAGGCGGAGTCGAACGCCGAGTCCTTCGCGGACGATGTACGCATCGTCGCCACGGTTGTCGATGCACAGACCGAGCCGCGAGTGGGCGCCTCTGTGGCTACGGACTCGCGCATGCCGCGACGGGCCACCGGTTTGATCGCTGTCTTGCT
>Ga0102917_1000385_pt1 | contig 14324 bp, 11 predicted proteins | sample Colrivmet1562A02_FD_78201 | JGI IMG/M metagenome (GOLD analysis project Ga0102917, IMG submission 78201) | Estuarine microbial communities from the Columbia River estuary - metaG 1562A-02 | ecosystem: Environmental > Aquatic > Marine > Intertidal zone > Estuary | place: USA: Columbia River...
ATTTGTGGCCGCCGAAATCGCCCTGATCTCGCTGCGTGAAAGCCAAATCAAGCAGATAGCGCTAAAGGGCAAACGAGGCGCGCGGGTTGCGGCATTGGCCGAAAATCCAAACCGATTCTTAGCGGCAGCTCAAGTGGGCGTGACTTTCTGTGGATTTTTATCAGCAGCCCTCGGCGCCGAACGGTTAGGCGTTTATGTCGAACCCGAGTTAGTAAATTTGGGGCTGACCGAAGGAATAGCAGCTTTGGTATCGCTAATTAGCATCACGATCGTGATCGCCTATTTCTCACTTGTTTTCGGTGAGTTAGTTCCAAAGCGGTTAGCGCTATTTCGTACTGAATCTATCGCCATGGCTTCAGCTGGCATCATTGATTGGTTAGCAAAACTCTTCCGTCCGGTTATTTGGTTACTCTCTAAATCAACTGACTTTGTGGTTCGCATTTTTGGAATAGATCCAACCGAACAACGAACTCAGATTTCTGAGGAAGAGCTACTAGATCTAGTTGCTGGCCATGCTGCGCTTAGCGATGAAGAACGTGACATCGTTGAAGAAGTATTTAATGCATCAGAACGACAGATCCATGAAGTTATGGTTCCGCGCACCGAAGTAGATTTCATGGATGCATCCTTCACAGTCGGCAAGGCCATTGGGTTAGCTATTGATAAAGCTCATTCCCGATATCCAGTTGTCAGAGGATCATCTGATGAAGTAATTGGGTTCATTCATGTTCGCGACTTGCTTGATACTTCACTAGTAACTCCTGGTGGAAAAATCCAAGAGTTAGTACGTAACATTATATTTTTGCCGGGCACCAAAGGTATTTTGCCGGCGCTAACTGAGATGCGTAAAAAGGGCCAACATTTAGCAATCGTGCTCGATGAGTACGGTGGCACAGATGGCATCATTACTTTAGAAGATTTGGTTGAATGCTTAATCGGTGATATTCGCGATGAATATGATGGCCATGAGCAAGAAATTGCCTATGAAGCACGCACCAACGACTTTGAAATCGATGGTTTGACCTCGCTAGAGGACTTACTTGATGATGCCGGAATCGAGATACCTGAGGGCCCTTATGAAACTGCAAGTGGCTTTGTCATGCACTTTCTCGGGCGAATCCCAGTAGAAAATGATGTGGTCAGCGTGAATGGCTTGCGAATAACTGTTTTATCTATGGACGGCAAGCGAGCAGGCCAGCTTTTAATCTCACGCAACGCATAATTCATGCGAGAATAAACCTTATGAGCGCGCAGAAGAGAATTCTTTCGGGGATTCAACCGACCAGTGAATCTTTTCACTTAGGTAACTATGTCGGCGCTTTAAAGCAATGGGTTGCGCTGCAAGATGGCAATGATGCTTTTTACTGCATCGTTGATCTGCATGCACTCTCTGGTGAAATTGATCCAACGTTATTGCGAAAGCGAACTCTGGCATCTGCTGCCCAATTAATTGCAATGGGAATTTCGCCTGAAAAATCGACTCTTTTTGTGCAGTCCCAAGTTCCGCAACATAATCAATTGGGCTGGATCATGGAGTGCATGGCTGGGTTTGGTGAAGCAAGCCGCATGACGCAATTTAAAGATAAGTCCGCTAAAGGTGGCGCAGATTCAGCCCGGGTAGGTCTATTTACTTATCCAATGTTGCAAGCTGCCGACATTCTTTTATATCAGGCTCATCAAGTGCCAGTTGGTGAAGATCAACGTCAACATATTGAGCTAACTCGAGATTTGGCAACGAGATTTAATACCCGATTCGGTGACACTTTCCGAATTCCTGACGGTTATATTCTTAAATCTGGCGCCAAGATTTATGACTTACAAGACCCAACTGCAAAGATGAGTAAATCTTCTGGGTCAACTTCTGGGGTACTTGAAATAATGGATACCCCTGAGTCAAATGCTAAGAAAATTAAAAGTGCAGCAACGGATGCCGAGCGAGAAGTGAAATTTGATGAGAAAGCTAAACCAGGCATCAGTAACTTACTGACAATCCATTCAACTTTCTCAGGCAAGTCAATTGCTGACTTAGAAGTTGAATTCGCTGATAAAGGCTACGGAGATTTCAAGGGCGCTGTTGCCGAAGTAGTAGTTGAATATTTCCGGCCAATTCGCGCCAAAGCACTTGAATTACTGGAAGATGAGGCGCATTTACTTTCAATCCTGCATGAAGGTTCCCGCAAGGCCCGTGAAGTAGCAGCCGAGACTATTAATGCAACTTACCGAAATCTAGGTATCGTCCAATGATTCGCAAATCCTTACTTTTAAGCGTTGCAATCATCGCTTCGGTAATTGCGCCGGTAACTTCTAATGCCGCAACCGCCGTTAACGTTTGCGTTGCTTATGATTTAGGCGGCCCGGGGGATCGTTCATATAACGATGCAGTTCTTGCTGGTTTAACAAAAGCAAAGAAAACTCTTAATTTTACTTTCGAAGGTTTCATTACCGATGGCAGTGCAGCTGATCGAGAAAAACGACTTCGTGCAATGATCGCTAAAGGCTGTTCACCAATTCTGGCAATTGGTTCTGGATATGCAAAACTGTTGACGAAATTAGCTGCAGAATTTCCAACTCAACAGTTTTCAATTTTAAATGATGCCTCTATCGCAAGTCTAAATGTCACCTCACTGATATTCAATGATACGCAAGTTGGCTACCTAGCGGGTTCAGCCGCAGCCCGAGTATCTAAAACCGGCAAAGTTGCCTTGATCTCAAACTCCGCAAACTTAAATTTGGAGAATGGCTTTGCACTTGGGGCAAATGCAGCAAAAAAGAAATTAAAAATCACTTCAAAAAGTGCAACTACCGGCTTAGCTGATTTAACAAAATCACTTATAGCTGAGGGCAATGATGTGATTTTTGTGGCGATCACTGGCTCTGATAATGAGATTTTTAGCGCCGTAGTAAAATACAACGAAGCTAAGAAGAAAAGTGCTGCAGAAGTTGGCGTGATTACGATTGAACCTGATCAATATTTGACCGTTACGCCTGCGAACCAGAAATATCTTCTAGGTGCTATTTCCAAGCGAGTAGATAACGCAATCCTTGACATAGTTACTTCGGCAATTAAGGATCAGCAAATTATTGACATCCTGGATCCAGTACAAGGCATCTATGGGCGCAGTTATGGCATTACCGGTGGCAATGTAGAGCTCACAATTTGGGCCCCAAAACTTCTGGCTTTCAAGGCTTCGATCGCTGCCGCATCTCGCACCGCTGCCAAACTTTAAAGTTCAACTCTAGAGTTCTCCTAATCGTTACTTTCTAACGCTTGATTTCGCTAAATAGCGCTGTCCTAAATCCAGAATTGATACTAGGCTCAACCACACAAAGAGGAGCTATCTGGCCGGTACCTACGTACTTACTTCGATAGTAAAACTTGCGATAACCCCCGTTAGATACAACTTGGAGGAAAATTGAAGAAGTCAAAGCTAGTAGCCATCCTTTCGGCTACAACCGTTGCAGCGAGCCTCGTGCTTGTGCCTGCAGCAACTGCAGCAACAAAGACCAAGGCATGCTTGGCACTAGATACTGGTGGCGTAGATGACAAGTCATTCAACGCAGCATCATGGGCTGGCGCACAAAAAATTGCTAAGGCAAACAAGAACGTAAAAGTTTCATACCTACCTGCTGCTTCAGGTGCAGAGTACGCACCAAACATTAAGAAGTTTGTTGATCAAAAATGTAATGTGATCATCGGTGTTGGTTTCGCAATTGCAGGTGCAATCATTTCATCTGCTAAGGCAAACCCAAAGATCAAGTACGCAATCGTTGATGATTCAGGACTTGAGCCAAATGCTGATTACACTGCATTTACCGCTATTGCTAACGTAAAGGGTCTAACTTTCAGGACTCAAGAATCATCATTCCTAGCTGGCTATGCAGCAGCTGCATTCTCAACTAAGGGCGTAGTTGCTACTTACGGTGGCGCTCCTTACCCAACAGTTACAGCATTCATGGATGGATTCGCACAAGGCGTTTTCTACTTCAACCAGGTAAAGAATAAGGGCGTTCGCGTCCTTGGTTGGAACCGCGATACCAAGAATGGTGAATTCGTAGGCGACTTTGCTAATACTTCAAAGGCACTACAAATCTCTAAGAACTTCGAGCAAGCTGGCGCGGATGTAATCTTCCCAGTTGCTGGTGGTCTTGGTGGAGCAACAGCTCAGAACTCAATGGATGGCGGAAAGTCAGTAACTATCTGGGTTGATACCGATGGTTTTGTTTCTGCTTCTAAGTACCGTTCAGTTCTTCTAACCTCAGTTATGAAGGGTCTGGGCGAATCTGTTTACTCAGTTATTGCTGATGTAAATGCTGGCAAGTTCACAAACAAGGCATATGTCGGAACACTAGCTAACAAGGGAACACGCCTAGCGTCATTCCACGACTTAGCATCAGCTGTTCCTACATCACTTGCTAAGGAAATCGCTGCAATTGAGAAGAAGATCATTGCTGGTTCAATCAAGGTTGACTAAGCAATAAATAAATTAATAGCGGCGCAGTGAGAAATCACTGCGCCGCTATTTTTATGCTCTTTTCCAGCGTATTTCACATCTGGCCTTACTTCTTATTTTCCTACCCCATAGAGTAGATTTACGACATGTCTTTAGAGCTCCGCGGAATCACAAAGCAATTCGGCTCACTTGTTGCTAATGATGATATTAACTTCAAAGTTGAAGCAGGCGAGATTCACGCTATCTTGGGCGAAAATGGCGCCGGTAAATCAACCTTAATGAATATTGTTTATGGACTACTTGCACCAGATAAAGGTCAGATCTTAGTTGATGGACAAGAGATCAAAATTAAGAGCCCACTAGATGCACTAGCTGCTGGTATTGGAATGGTTCATCAGCACTTCATGTTGATTCCAGTTTTCACGGTTGCCGAAAATATTGTGTTGGGTCATGAAAAAACTAATCGTGTTGGCTTACTTGATTTAGCCACAGCGCGAGAAGAAATTATTCGGGTATCTAAAGAATTTAACTTTGAAGTAGACCCAGATGCCCTAATTGAAGATTTGCCCGTCGGCATTCAGCAGCGAGTTGAGATTATTCGCGCCCTAATCTATAACTCAAAGATACTGATTTTGGATGAACCAACCGCGGTCTTAACTCCACAAGAAACTGATGAGCTACTCGCAAATATGAAGAAGTTGCGTGATTCTGGCCGTTCAATTGTTTTTATTACCCACAAGTTGCGCGAAGTAAAAGCAGTAGCCGATCGAATTTCAATTATTCGCCGCGGCAAAGTTGTCGGAACAGTCAAACCTTCAGCTAGCCAAGAAGAGATGGCCTCACTTATGGTGGGTAGACCCGTTGATCTGACGGTGAATAAAGCCGACGGTAAACCTGGAAAGACGATTCTGGAAATGGTTGACTTAAACGTGCTCGACCCCTCTGGTCGCGCTTTAGCAAGCAAGATTAATTTGACTGTTTCTGCAGGTGAAGTTGTGGCAGTGGCTGGTGTGCAAGGTAATGGCCAAAGCGAATTAGCTGAAGCAATTATTGGGTTACGAGAACACCTAACTGGTTCGATCAAGCTTTCCGGCAATGAATTAATCGGCCGCTCAGTTGATCAATGCCTAAAGGCTGGAATTGCTTATGTACCTGAGTCGCGCGAGCTAGATGGCTTAATTTCATCTTTTTCAATTACCGAGAATTTGATTCTAGATACTCATAGCGAAGCGCCATATGCAAAGGGTATTTTCTATAAGCCTGCGATGGCGCATCAGGTAGCCCTTGAACGAATTAAAGAATTCGATATTCGAGCGCAAAGTGCAAATGACCCAGCATCATCTCTATCTGGTGGAAATAAGCAGAAAGTAGTTCTTGCTCGCGAACTTTCGCGTCCAGTTGAACTAGTAGTGGTCTGCCAACCAACGCGTGGTCTTGATGTTGGTTCAATTGAATTCGTCCACCAACGCCTTATTTCTGAACGTGATTCAGGGCGGGCAGTTCTTCTCTTTAGTACCGAGCTCGATGAAGTTTTCGCTCTAGCTGATCGCATTGCAATTATGTATCGCGGTGAAATCATTGCGATTCTTCCGGCCAGCGCGTCGCGCGAAGAAGTCGGTCTATATATGGCCGGCATAGATCCAGCTAAAGCTAAAGACGGTGCGGCATGATTAAGAAGATTTTCGACAAAACTCGACTTCCGCTCTTTGCATTTCTACTTGCGCTCTTTGTGGGCGGGTTAGTAATTGGTTTTACCGAAAATAAAGTATTAGCCAAAATTTCATCACCAATTGAATTTTTAAAGATTCTAGGTAGCACAGTTGGAAATGCCTACTTAGCTCTCTTCCAGGGCGCTATCTATGATCCCAATTTGGCTGAAGGCAAGAGTTTCATGGCTGGCTTCTATCCGTTAAGTGAAACCATGGTTACTAGTGCGCCATTGATTCTTTGTGGCCTTTCAGTTGCACTGGCGTTTAAGTCGGGGCTGTTTAATATTGGCGCACAGGGTCAATTTATTTTCGGTGCGGTAGGTGCCTCATACATTGGTTTTAAATTCGAGATGCCGATGGCTATGCATATTCTGGTGGCAACACTTGCCGGCGTTATCTTGGCTGCGCTTTGGGGCGGCATCGTTGGACTGCTTAAAGCAAAGACTGGGGCTCATGAAGTAATTGTGACCATCATGCTTAATTACATCGCCGCAAAGTTCTTACTTTTCCTCTTAAGTACTAAGTATTTCTTGCGTCCAGGGCGCCTAGATCCGATTGCGCCACCAGTAAAAGAGAGCGCAATGCTGCCTGGTCTATTTGGGGTTGATTACCGAGTAAATATTGGCATTTTCATAGCACTGGCTGCCTCTTTATTTGTCTGGTGGTTATTAAATCGCAGCATTATTGGCTTTAAATTCCGCGCCGTGGGTGCGAATTCGAGTGCAGCACGAACCGCAGGTATCTCAGTTTCAGCCGCGATGATTGCCACAATGGCGATCTCCGGCGCACTTGCCGGCATGGGTGGCGCTATTCATACCTTAGGTAATCAATACGAGTTAACTGACACGGTCGCCGCCTCTTTTGGCTTTGATGCAATTACCGTTGCACTGCTTGGTCGTGGAACGCCATTAGGCGTTGTTCTGGCATCCTTCTTATTTGCTGGGCTGCGTGTTGGCGGACAAACAATGCAGGCAAATGTGGGCGTACCAGTTGAGATTGTGTTGGTAATCCAGGCGCTAGTAGTTCTCTTTATCGCAGCGCCAGATCTAGTCAAACGAATCTTTAGATTGCGAAATCTGCAAGAAGCATCGGCAATGGCATCTAAAGGATGGAACGGGTAATGGCGAGCCAATCAACAATTTCCCGCGAAGCCAAGCGCAAACTAAATGGCATCTACGCCATGGCTATCGCAAGTATTTTCTCTCTTGTGGTATTTGCTTACCTGCCTAAAGTTAGTGGCGATGTAACCTATAGCTTCGTTTTGGATGAAGAGTGGGTGCTTATCCGACAATGGGTTATTGATTCTAGAGTCGGCGCGTATGGGTTCTCTGCACTCTCAGTTTTGTTTACAGCGCTGGCATATTACTTATTCCGCCAGGGTAAAAAGCATGGCATTGCAATTTTTGGTTTTTCCATTGGTTTATTTATGGCATTTCTTTGCTGGGCATCTGCCGGTGACTTTGTACCATTTACCGGACTACTTCAAGGTGGACTAATCCTGGCCGTGCCTTTGATTTATGGTTCTCTTGCCGGATTAGTTTGTGAGCGCTCCGGTGTTATTAATATTGCTATCGAAGGTCAATTATTAGGTAGCGCTTTTATCGCAGGCATAGTCGGAAGTTTGCTCCAAAATGCTTGGTACGGATTATTGATTGGGCCGTTTGCTGGAGCGCTAATTTCAGTGCTACTGGCAGTCTTTGCCATCAAGTACCGCATCGATCAAGTGATTCTGGGCTTCGTGATCAACGTATTAATCATTGGCTTAACGAGTTTTGCGGCCCAACGATTCTTAACTCAGGATGCAGATAAGTGGAATAGTTCGCCTATCTTGAAACCAATTGATATTCCAATTCTTTCCAAGCTACCAATCATTGGCCCGATGTTCTTCTCGCAAACGATTATTATCTATCTGCTTTACGTAATTCTCGTGGTTACTCAGATTGCGCTCTTCAAGAGCAAATGGGGGCTACGTATGCGCTCAGTTGGCGAGCTGCCAGTTGCAGCCGAGAGTGTTGGTATTGATGTAAATAAAGTTCGCTTCCGCAATGTAATTATTGCGGGTGCCATTGCAGGTTTTGGTGGTGCTTACTTTACAGTCGGTTCAGTTGGTTCCTTTAGTCGCGAGATGACTGCCGGTATGGGCTTTATTGCTCTGGCTGCACTGATCTTTGGTCGCTGGACACCACTTGGTGCGCTTTCAGCTGCGCTAGTATTTGGATTCGCTGATCAATTACGAAGCGTGCTCTCGATTGCCGGTACACCGATTCCATCTGCATTCATGATGATGGTTCCGTACATCGCAACCATCATTGCAGTCTCTGGTTTCGTGGGCCGAGTTCGCGCACCCGCAGCTGATGGAATTCCATATCAGCGCGGTGGGTCTCGCTAATGCCTCAAGTTGATTGGCAGCTACTCGAAAAAACTGCGATTGCTGCAATGGAGACTGCCTACGCTCCTTATTCTAAGTTTCCAGTTGGCGTTGCGGCCTTGGTCGATGATGGTCGCATAATTTCTGGTTGCAATGTTGAGAATGCTTCATATGGCTTAACACTTTGCGCTGAGTGTGGTTTAGTCTCAAATTTAATTCTCTCTGGGGGCGGACGCTTGGTTGCCTTTCTGTGCGTTGACTTAAATCGGAATTACTTAATGCCATGTGGTCGCTGTCGCCAACTGCTACAAGAACATGGCGGTAGTAAGTTGGCGATGATGACTGACCAGGGCATCAAGCCACTTGCTGAACTATTACCTTGGGCATTTGGCCCAGAAGAGATGGAAAAACGCCTTGATTGAACCTTTTGCCGCCGTTGAAATTATTTCAGCTAAGCGCGATAGAAATGAATTAACCGATACTCAAATTGATTGGGTTGTTTCGGCATACACCCGCGGGGTAGTTGCTGATGAACAAATGTCTGCGCTATTAATGGCGATTTTATTAAATGGTATGAATACTCGCGAGATTACTCGCTGGACAAATGCCATGATCAATAGTGGCGAGCGCATGAATTGGTCGAAGTTAGATCGACCAACTGCGGATAAGCATTCAACTGGTGGTGTTGGTGACAAAATTACGCTACCTCTGGCACCGCTTGTTGCAGCATGTGGTGGCGCAGTTCCACAACTATCGGGTCGCGGACTCGGTCATACCGGTGGCACGCTAGATAAACTGGAATCAATCCCGGGTTGGCGCGCTGAATTAAGTAATGATGAAATGCTAAAAGTATTACAAGATTGCGGTGCCGTTATTTGCGCAGCAGGTGCGGGTTTAGCACCGGCAGATAAGAAACTTTATGCGTTGCGCGACGTAACAGCGACAGTTGAAGCTATTCCGTTAATTGCCTCATCAATCATGAGCAAAAAAATCGCTGAAGGTACTTCAGCGCTAGTTCTAGATGTTAAAACTGGTAGCGGTGCGTTTATGAGTGATCCAAAAAAGGCGGCCGAACTTGCCCACACTATGGTGGCACTCGGTACTGCTGCTGGAGTTAAAACTCGCGCACTAGTTACTGCAATGGATGTGCCACTTGGTTTAACTGCCGGAAACGCACTTGAAGTTCGCGAATCAGTTGAAGTACTAGCCGGTGGTGGTCCAGCCGATGTAGTTGAACTTACAATTTTGCTAGCTCGCGAAATGATTGATGCCGCTGGCATAGTTGGCAAAGACCCAGCTGCTGCTTTGCGCGATGGCAGCGCGATGGATCATTGGCGACGCATGATTAGCGCGCAAGGTGGCAACCCGGATGCAGCGCTACCTGTGGCAAAAGAGAGTCATCAGATTCTGGCAACAAATAGCGGCACCATGACTGCAATGGATGCCATGAAAGTTGGCGTAGCTGCATGGCGATTAGGTGCTGGCCGTTCGCGCCAAGGCGAAAAGGTTCAAGCAGGCGCTGGTGTTGAATTACATGCCAAGCCAGGGGATTACGTGAAGCAAGGTTCACCGATCATGACGCTATTTACCGATGAACCAGCTCGCTTTGAGCGTGCGTTAGAGGTTTTAACGGGTGCTGTCATAATTGTTGAAGGCGGCATCGTTGATCGACTGCCCTTAGTTCTAGAGCGGATTGAAGCATGAGTGATTTATTGAAGCGCCCAACCCCAGAGCAAGTTAAGCGCCTGCCTAAAGCTCTTTTGCACGATCACCTAGATGGCGGCTTGCGCCCACAAACAATTATCGATATCGCAAATGAAATTGGTTATGACGCATTGCCTACCAAGGATGCTGCTGAATTAGCGATTTGGTTCCGCGAATCATGTGACTCTGGCTCGTTAGTTCGTTATTTGGAAACTTTTGGTCACACAATTGCTGTTATGCAACGGCGTGAAGATATTGTGCGCGTTGCTCGTGAGTGTGCCATCGACTTAGCGCGAGATGGTGTTGTCTATGCCGAAGTTCGTGGTGCCCCAGAACTTTTTGTTGAACAAGGCTTATCTCTTTCACAAGTAATTGAAGCAACCCTTGAAGGTTATCGCTTAGGTGAAGCCGATGCGAAAGCTGAGGGCTTCCAGATTCGAGTTGTGTCTTTGCTTTGCGGAATGCGTCAAAATAAGCGATCTCAGGAAGTTGCTGAGCTAGTAGTTAAATATCGCGATCAAGGCGTTGGTGGCTTTGATATCGCCGGACCAGAAGATGGTTTTCCACCAAGTGATCAATTAGAAACTTTTGAATACTTACGTGGCGAAAATGCCCACTTTACAATTCATGCTGGCGAAGCATATGGACTTCCTTCAATCTGGGAAGCAATTCAACTTTGCGGAGCAGAGCGTCTTGGTCATGGCGTTCGAATTATTGATGATGTTGATTTCTCCAGTGGGCAAGCCAAATTAGGTCGCTTAGCTTCCTACGTGCGCGATCGTCGAGTGCCACTTGAAATGTGTCCAACTTCTAACTTGCAAACTGGCGCTGCAGCTTCGATCAAGGAACATCCAATTGGAGCTCTAGCAAAGTTACGTTTCCGAGTAACTGTAAATACCGATAACCGATTAATGAGTGATACTTCAATGACTCACGAGATGAATGAGTTAGTAAACGCCTTTGACTGGAATTTCCTAGATCTACAACGCGTCACAATAAATGCCCTAAAGAGCGCGTTTATTCCATTTGAAGAACGCTTAGCGATCATCGAAAAGGTCGTTAAACCAGCCTATTTGGCCGTTTCAGCCGAATAACTAATTACCGATTGGATGCCATACGGTCTTGGCTTCCATGAAAGCCAGTATCCGACCAGGTTCGTTTAATCTTGTAAATGATGAGATTCGCTTTAGATTTTCCACGCCAGCTTCTTTGATTGCGCCATGTAGATCCACTGGCAGCCCTGAGATATCTAAACCATCGATATCCATATGGGAGGCAAACCAAGGCGCTAGTTCACTTTGTTGACCAGAGAGAATATTTAACACGCCATTTGGTAGATCACTAGTCGCAACTACTTCGGCAAAGCTGATTGCCGAAAGGGGAGCGGTGCTAGAAGCCAACGCAACTGCAGTGTTTCCGGAAACTAAAATTGGTGCAATAGCTGCAACGAAGCCAAGTAGCGGTTTATCAATTGGGGCAATCGCACCAACAACTCCAAGTGCTTCAGGAACTGTGAAGTTATAGAACGGACCAGAAACTGGATTCGTGGAACCAGCAAGCGAAGGCAACTTATCGCTCCAGCCGGCATACCAAACCAATAGATCAACTGAGTCGCTAACTTCTTTTAACGACTCTTTAGCTGATGCACCAGTTTGTAGCGAAATCTCTTGAGCGAACTGATCGCTGCGACCTTCGAGCATCTCGGCGATTCGGTACATAATTTGCCCACGGTTAAATGCAGTTGCCTTAGCCCAACTAGGTTGAGCAGCTCGAGCCGCAACAACCGCGTCACGCAGATCTTTTCGAGAAGCTAAACAAGCATTGGCTAAGAACTCGCCTTTATTGCTGGTGATTTCGCAAGAGCGACCAGATTCAGTGCGCGGAAAAGCACCATTTATATAGAGCTTGTAAGTTTTCATAACTTCTAGGCGACCGCTCATTTTGCTGATCCCTTCAAGTAAGCGCTAAGGCCATGTCGACCACCTTCGCGACCCCAACCAGATTCTTTGTATCCGCCAAATGGGCTAGCGGGATCAAATTTATTAAAGGTATTCGCCCAGATAACTCCGGCGCGCAGTTGCTGCGTGGCCCAAAGAATGTTTGAACCTTTCTCGCTCCAGATACCAGCAGAGAGCCCAAATGGCGTGTTATTAGCCTTTTCTATGGCCTCTGCAGGGGTGCGGAAAGTTAATACCGAAAGTACAGGCCCGAAGATTTCTTCACGCGCAATGCGATGGGCTTGAGTAACACCGGTGAAGATTGTCGGCGCAAACCAGAAACCATTCTCGGGGAGTGCGCAATTAGCGCTCCAGCGACCAGCACCTTCAGCTTCACCGGCAGCGGTTAACTCACGAATCTTTGCTAACTGTTCAGCTGAATTGATCGCACCTAAATCAGTATTTTTATCGAGAGGGTCACCAACGCGGATTTTATCCATGCGGCGTTTTAACTTCTCAAGAACTTCATCAGCGACGCTCTCTTGCAGAATTAATCGTGATCCAGCACAGCAGACATGGCCTTGGTTAAAGAAGATGCCATTAACAATTCCTTCAACGGTCTCATCAATTGCCGCATCCCCAAAGACAATATTGGCACCTTTACCACCAAGTTCAAGAGTTAAAGATTTATTAGTTGGGGCTACGGCGCGAGCAATTAATTTACCAACCTCAGTTGAACCAGTAAATGCAATCTTGTCGATGCCCGGGTGATTAACAATTGCAGAACCAGTGCTGCCATCACCAGTAACGATGTTCACAACGCCGTCAGGTAATCCAGCTTGCTGGCAAACTTGTGCGAATAAGAGTGCTGTTAGCGATGTGGTCTCAGCTGGTTTTAAAACTACTGTGTTGCCAGTGGCAAGTGCCGGTGCAACTTTCCAGGCCAACATAAGTAGCGGAAAGTTCCAGGGAATAATTTGACCAACTACACCATGTGGGGCAGTGGTTGTGTCAACGCCGGCGAATTCAAGTTTGTCAGCCCAACCAGCGTGGTAGAAAAAGTGTGCAGCTGATAGCGGAACATCAACGTCGCGAGATTCCCGGATTGGCTTACCGTTATCTAAAGTTTCTAGGACGGCAAATTCGCGTGCTCGCTCTTGCATGATGCGAGCGATCCGGAATAAGTATTTTCCACGTTCGCGGCCAGATAGCTTTGACCAGCTCTTATCGAAGGCGTTTCGCGCTGCTTTCACGGCAGCATCAACATCGGCGGCACTACCCAGTGAAATACTGCTTAGAACCTCTTCGGTAGCGGGATTAATTGTGTTGAAATGCGCTGAACCGTTAACCCATTTGCCGTTGATGAAATGGCCATATACGGGATCGATTTTAACTACGGAACGGGATTCCGGAGCTGCTGCATATTCGAAGTTCATTTGATTAGCCTCGTTAGTCGATCGTTACGTAGTTAGGGCTAGCGTAGTAGCCATCGGACATTTTCATGCGCTGCATAAGCAGATCATTTAGCAAGGCGCTAGCACCAATGCGAAATAGTGAAGGATTTAGCCATTCTGGGCCAGCAGTTTCATTTACCAGAACTAGTTGTTTGATGGCATCTTTTGTGGTGCGAATTCCACCAGCTGGCTTTACGCCAATTCGCACCTTAGTTAAGTCATAAAAATCACGAACTGCTTCGAGCATTACTAGGACCACTGGCGCAGTTGCAGCAGGGGCAACTTTGCCGGTTGAAGTCTTAATAAAATCCGCACCTGCCAGCATTGCCAAATATGAAGCTTTGCGAACATTGTCTAATGTAACTAGCTCGCCAGTTTCTAGAATTACTTTTAGATGGGCGCGATCACCGCATACTTCTCGAATTGCCACGATCTCTTCGAAAACTTCAATCAAGCGACCACTTAAAAAAGCACCACGATCGATCACCATATCGATTTCAGCAGCACCAGCAACGATGGCATCTTCGGTATCTTGCAATTTAACTGCCATCGAAGCACGTCCTGATGGAAACGCAGTTGAAACTGCAGCAACTGGTAGTTCGTGTGCGCCAATCGAATCTAAATGTTGGCGGGCAATACCAACCATGTCGTTGTAAACACATACTGCGCCAACGCGAGGCACAGTTAAATCAGTTGGGTCG
>Ga0102917_1000391_pt1 | contig 14271 bp, 25 predicted proteins | sample Colrivmet1562A02_FD_78201 | JGI IMG/M metagenome (GOLD analysis project Ga0102917, IMG submission 78201) | Estuarine microbial communities from the Columbia River estuary - metaG 1562A-02 | ecosystem: Environmental > Aquatic > Marine > Intertidal zone > Estuary | place: USA: Columbia River...
ATGCACAAGCTACAGACGCACAACTAGTAGCGGGCGCACAATGGTACGCGGAGGCACATAGAATAGCGGGCGCATTGTGTGACGGTGACACAGAACGCGGCGCCGCCATTCTTGCCGTTCTCTCGCCCGTTCTTTCTTGGGAAAAGAACATAGCCGCCGCTATTGCCGCCGCTAAGCCACGCGGACGCCGTCCGGTGGGCGTTATCGGGCGCAATTGGGATAAGGCACGCGCGGCACGCCGTAAGGGTGCGGACCTTGATAAGATCGTGCGCGGCGAGAAGGTGCGCAATTTTTGGTTGTGTATAGCTAGTAATGGATTACATGAATCCGCCGTGTGTGTAGATAGACACGCCGCCGCTATAGCCTATGGGTATTTCTTAGATGGTGAAGAGGCAAGCGCCGCCGTAAGCGGTAAGAAACGCTATAAGGCACTAGCTGACGCCTACAGGGACGCCGCCGACATTCTAGGCGTACTGCCCGCCACTGTACAGGCGGTGACTTGGGTGGTGTGGCGTGACACGCCGTGGCGCGATAGACCCGCCGCCTAACCTACTGGCACGGTGTGTGTGACTACGCACAGTGCCTATTATACAACACAAACGATAACACAAACTACCCTATTAACCCTACACACAGAAAGACAACAACATGAACAACAACATTAACCCAACTGGCGCGGAGCTGGTGGATAACCTTAAACTGGCTGTCCAGTTTAGCTGGTTCCAACCGGCACAGATACTGGCACGGCTTGACCTATGGTCCGGCGTACTGGCAGAGTGCTTTGAGCACGCCCTGCAGGATGACTGGCGCCACGTGGTGGCACTGCCCGCTAACGTCACTGGCCCGCGCGGCGTCACAGAGGACTACGTAGAAAACATTCTAGACAACTTTAACAACTGGCTAGGACGTCACGTAATCTATGAGATTCTAGCTGCAGAGGTGGATGCCTGATGCTTACCTTGAACAGACGCCGCTACGGTAACCGCACATACACGTGGGCTGTTGGGATTATGCCTGACGGCACCTTTAAAGCACTGGAACTGGACCCGTTCCCCGGTGTTCGCCCGTCTTACGACTGGATGTTACTAGCTAACTTGGCACTGGCAGAGACACTAGAGGAGTATGAGGAGGTGAACTTTTAATGCTTACGATACAGGAACAACTGAGGCACGCCGTACGGGTGGCCCGGATACAGGCCGAGACTCGCGAGCTGGTATCGGCACTGGCGGAGGCTGTCCATGACGGTGACGATCAACTGGCCGAGGCGCTGGCGCGCAAGTTGCGTCTAGCACTGCGTGCCTGATTCACTACCTACTGGCACAGTATTGTGCTGGTAGGACTATACAAACTATAACACAAACTACCACTATCAATCACACACACAGAAGGATTATTATTATGACTACAAAAATACACACACAGCACAGCGTCGGCGCTGCAGTTAGGAAAGCCGCTAAACAAACTGGCGTCGGCATCAATGTAAAGGTGTCGCGAAAATCTACAGAGGTATTGGTTTCCGCTATGTACCGCTGGGACTGCGAGAAAAACCAGAGCAAGGAGCTAGGAGAGAGGATATCTGACTGGCTGCGTGCTAACGTACCGGCCGACGCACTGGCTACCGGCTTCGTTAAGGTCGAGATTAATAACTCAGAGGCGCAAGTAGATTACTTCTCTTACACTAGCGCTGTAGTCTGGCCGACACTGGACCTGTACATTAAGCACGGGTCTATTAACGAGACTTGGGCAAAGGTTTATTTAGATTACAAATACAATGGCCTAGGGTCCGGCACTAACGGAATGACGTACGATAGAGGGTCTTATAATTGGACATGGAAAGAGCTGGATAGTTTAGGAGCTACTGACGAACAGCAGACAGCACTGGCAATGTACCGAACAGCAGACACAAGGGACTCTATGCCGCGTGATGAGTTCGTGGCACGCTTTGAGGCACTGGGACACCTGGCACACGAGCTGTTCTTCACGATGTACCCTACCTGGAGCGAGTCACTGGATGACCTACTTTTAGCAGTTGAGGCACTGGCTGGCACGAGCTACGGACAGGAGACCGTCAAGGAGATTGAGGAGGCACCGGAGTTTGACCTGATGGCTTTCCGTCAGGAGAACCCGGCAACTGTAGAGGACCTGCCGCAGTCGGTGCGAGAGTATCTAGGCAGACTGATACACGAGCCTAAGAAAAAGTATGCACTGGCTGTAGCACTGGCGTACGCCTCATACCAGGAGCCACCTAGAGAGTCTGCCGCCTGGGCCGATAGTGTAGTAGTTAAAGTTAAAAGGTACATGGGACGATGAGTAACCCTACAGCAGGCGTCTCAGATGAGAAGCGTGCTCTCGGATCCTTCTACACGATGGGCAATCCCTTCGTGCACACAGGGTTCCGTGAGTGGATGCGCACCGTGCCAAAGGACGCCGTGTTCCTAGAGCCCTTCGCAGGGTCTGGGCAGATCCTCAAACTGATGGAGACCGCCGGCTTCCGCCGTGACTGGGCGCTGTACGACGTAGACGAGTCCGTTGAAGGTGTTCACCACCAGGACACCATCAAGCAGTTCCCCTCCGGTTATCGCGTGACGATCACGAACCCGCCGTACCTCTCGTACCATTTCGCGAAGCGCAAGGGCCTCGACGTGACCAAGGATGATTTCCGCGGCTACTCCAGCCTTTACCTCACCGCCATCGGCGAGGCGCTGGCCCACTCGGAATGGGTGGCGTGCATCATCCCGGAATCTTTCGCCACCAGTGGCCTGTTCACTGAACGCCTACGGCACCTCATCTCGTTGCCCGACGATGACATGTTTGACGACACCGACATGCCGACATGCCTCGCATTATGGGGTCCCAAACGCTCCCGTGACTTCAAGGTTTGGCGCTGCTCTGAATACCTCGGTAAAGCAAGCGAGCTTCTTCACCCCCTAGAGACAACCGAATGTGCCTCACGCGTGTCTTTCAACAGGCTCGACGGCCAGGTCGGTCTCAAGGCTATTGATGGCACAAAGGATGCCAGCATCGTCTTCGGCCAACCCGGTCTCTGCCCGGACGACAAGGTGAAGGTGTCGGGCCGGTTGCTAAGCCGTATCCACATCGAGAACCTCGCTAACGCAACTGCCGTGTGCGCTACAGCTAATGAGTTGCTCGCCGACTGGCGACTCCGCACCGCTGACTTCGCGCTTACGGCGTTCAAAGGTACTCGAGAAGACGGCATGTTCCGACGCCGGCTCGACTTCGCAAACGCCCGCGCTCTGCTCTCACAGGCCCTCTGCACTGTTGAGCAGCACGACCACAGTGCCTTTCCTAGCGCACTAATCATTTTTAAACCACAGACAGGAGCTGTATCATGAACGAAGACACAAGAGACGGATTGATTTTGGGCGGCTTCCTACTGCTGCTGTTCGGTGGATGCATGGCGGGATGGGCGCTCACCAAACAGGACACTGGCACCTACCCTACTACGACACTGGCGAGACAGGAGATACAGACTCACGCCGACCTGAATACGGGGACTGTAGTACAGGTTACTACCACTAGTACAACTGTTCCGCCCACTACTAGTGTGCCCGTTGTCACAACTACAGTACCGAGAACGGTTGCACCTGTAGAGGGTACGGTACCACCGGTACGGGACCCACTGGCACCGGACGTCTGGATGCCTAGGCTGCCGGTGAAACCGGAGCAGGTGGTGCGTGGTAATAAGGCAGGCTGTGCCCGTGGTGAGGGACGTGTGTTCTGTTGGGGCTGGCGCACTGCAGGGAACGGCTCTAGCAGTGACACGCCGACTGAGATAGTGGTACCTGGTGGCGCTGACCACATCGCACTGGGGCTGGGCGGCACGGTGTGCGCTATCTCTGTTGAGCATGGCGGCCTGAACCAGAAGGGAACGGATGACCCCGGCTCCCTGTGGTGCTGGGGCGAGGGCATCGGGACGAAGGGATACACTGGTCACGACTGGTCTGATGAGCCTGTGCTGCTAGCTACTAGTGCAGACTGGGACACGGTCGCTGTCGGTGCCCGCCGTATCTGTACTCTCACTGGCGAGGTTGATTTAACCTGCTACGGCTCTCAGCCTGGCGGTACCTGGTCTGACTGGGGACAGGTGATAGCTACTGATAAGAGGATGCGCACTATCGAGATTAAGTATGAGGGCGACCTCAGAGAGAACGTGTGTGTCACAATGGATAACGGTGCGGAGGTGTGCCATGGATAGGGTGTCCCAAAACGTAGGGCATAGTGCGGACAGTCCTAGCGGACGTTCCGGACGGGAACCAGGAACGGGAGAGCGCCGAGAGGCGCTCACCGGAACACAGGATTACGGGAGAATAGGAGTAAGACAAATGGAAGGACTGAAGAAACTAGCATCGGTAGTCTATGGACGTAGCGCCTGGATTAATCTGCCTGTAGATTTAGAAGAGAGCACACTACTGGAGGTGTTGAAAGAGATGGAGTCATACAACTTTAGAGAGTTTGACCAGAACGTTAAGATGATGAGAGCGCACCTGCGTTATCTAGCTGCGTTGTGGCCTGACCTTACAGTAGCTCAGATAGCAGATAGAATACATGCATTGATCAACAACAAAGAGATGACGTTCTCTGATGTGATGACTGTGCTACGTGGCGAGTCTCTATCAGAGAGGGCACAGATGCAGGACCTACGTATGGTGTTGCGCGGACAGCACCTAGGTACTGGCGAGTCTCTCACTAATGAGGTGCCGATAGCTTCGATACAGGCGATAGGCCGGGCACTGCGTGACGGTGTTAGCATGGCAGACACAGCACGTACTGTAGGTGTGTCACTAGATACTGTGCGTGCCATCGAGGAGTTTCTAGGTCTGCGTTCAGCACACCAGCAGAGACTATTAGACAGCGCCATTGACGCACTACGTGAAGGCATATCAGTTAGAACATTTGCAACACAAAACAATCTAACCAAATCAACTGCAGCCAGGGTACTGGACAAGGCACGTTCCGTGCTGCAGGAACTAGGAGAACTGTGACAAGACCAGACACAGTATCACACCTACTACAGGTAGCCGAGACATCGGAGCCTGACACTACATACGAGATAACATTTCGTGCGTGGCAACTAAAAGACATACATACTTACATCACTTACCTGGAAGGAAAAACCAATGACGACAGAAGACAATAACAACAACGAGGCACCTAACGTGTTCGATGAACTTAAACAACTCATCGGCATGGATTTTCACATGGAGATTAAAGACGGTGTCTTCTGTATCACACCAGCAGAGGCAGCTATCGCACTGTTCTCTGCAACTGCAGCTACATTAGCCAACATGGAGAACGTGTGGGATGAGATAGATGCAGCCAATGCAAAGTATCTAGAACTTAAGAACAGAACAGACGAACATCACCAACTACTAGAGGCATGCTGGAACTCATTCATTGTTAAAGGGTTTGATAATGAGGCACGCATACTAGAGGATTACCTATGGCCTGTGACAGGAGTACTAGAGGACGGTACAGAAGTAGACTTCTCTAGCAATGACACATTCCAAGATTTCCTAGATGGATTCCATAAGTATGTAAAGGGAGAAGAAGAGTGAGAGCACAGAGCGTAGCAGTCACATCACGTAAAGCAAGATGGCATCAGAGCACACTATCTACACTACTAGACGGATGCTCATGGCAGTACTTCCTAACGTACATAGCTGAACTTCAACACCCGCTCAACGGTAGCGCCGCTGTAGGTATAGCGTACCACGCAGCAGTAGAGAAGGCACAGAAGGCACGATTTAAAAACAAAGAAACAACACTAGACAAACTAATACAGTACGGTATCAAAGAACTACAGGTCTTAACAGACGACATAGAACTAGAGGCACCGTTGAAAGCATCACTAACAAACTATCACAAGTACATCAGGCCATACCTGGAGGACTACGAACCGGTAGCTATCGAACCGGAATTCACCATAGACCTGGTGAATAACGCCCGTCCTGTTGGCGGGTACATTGACGGTGTGTATCGCGACCCTGACACTGGTGCGCACTTCATCATTGACCACAAGACTGTCGGTAACTACAGCAGATGGAAAGATGGTGACGGGCACAGGCATCAGGCGGCGATGTACTCTGTCGCGTTAGCTTTATCTGATAAGTTTCCACAGATAGAAACTTTACCAGAGATGCGTTACCTACTGGTACGTACTAGCATCGGGACCCGTTCCAACTTTGAGGCACACCGTATCATCACGGTGCAACCGGACCTGGCTGACGTACAGGTTTTAGGGGAACGGGTACGGGAGGCGGAACGTATCGTACAGGAACGGGATTTCCGTAAGAACACTAGCTGGAACTTGTGTTCAGATAAGTGGTGCCCATACTATGAGCGCTGCATTTTAACAGGAGAACTATCTGGTGACCCTGAAGAGATACTGTCCCAAATCGTAGGCGACAGTGACACACAATAATAATAACAACGATCCACTCACAGAAGGAGTAACAATGTCAGAGCAAGCAGAGATACGCAGCACTAGTGTTTCCATCACCCTTAACGGTAAGGGTGTGGCAGGTGTAGATGCGTTCATTAAACTAGAGGAGACGCTAGAGTTTCCTAACGCCATCACAGAGGTCGATGCCCTTGTGAAGCGTGAGGAGTGCTACAACCGTTTATCTCTACAGATACTTGAGGTGATGCGTGACTTGGCATCAACTGTTAAAGGTTCTGTTCCTCCACCGGTGGTAGCTGCGCCCGCCGTGGTCGGAGGCCATCAGGTGCAGGCACCCTACAGTGGAGCGACCGCTATTGTAGGTGTAGCTAATGCAGCCGCCGGGGTCAGTGGCCTCGATTGGCGCAACGCACCTGATAGGTTTGATGCAACAAAGACAGTGCGTTATCTAAGCACATCGTCTTTCACCATGGACCAACTGCGTGCTGCCGCTAACGCGTGGCTAGCACAAGCTGGTTTCAATGCCGCATGTTTCGACGTGTGGGATGAGCGTGGTGACGCTGAGAAGGGACGCCCTATCTCATCAGTGTGCAACATCAAAGTGAAGAAGGAGCTACATGGTCTAGTACCTAATGACGTAGTTGCAACTAACACCGGTGGTGTCAAGGCTGTAGCACGTGCCAAGTTCAACAGTGATGGTTCCCTGTTCTTCTACTGGAGCAAGGACGCTGAGTCCGCTGTCAAGTACGGTGCATTTGCACCACTTGCCGGTGCGCCAGCTGCACCTGTCGCCAGTGAAGAGGAGCCATGGTGAGCGACGAACAACCAGACCTAGTTAAACTACACGTTACAGCAAGCCTACAGGACTTCACTGAAGCTTTAAAGGACGCTGAAGATCTAGCGTGGGACCATGCACAGATGGCTGCCAACTCTGCAGGATTCTCTATAGGTAGCGAACAGTTTGAGTACATTTACAAACACCTTTCTAAACAATACAAAGAACTCGCAAACTATCTAGAGTTCCTGACCATGAACGCGCTAGTTCTAATCAGGTCTCTACTAAACACACAAATCATAGCGCTTGACATGGACACACCGGTAGAAGATACAGAGGTAGCCACCATGCTAGGCAAACTGTCACACGTTATCGTATCGTCCTACGCCTGGTTAATCACCAGCCAGGGACTACTATGGCCACCCAACGGTGCAATAGATGACCTGTCAGTAGCATTTCTTTTCCCATCAGACGACATCATAACCACAGAGGATGACCATGAGTAAAATAACAGGACCGATACAAGAACTAGATTACGACCCGTTCGAGATGCTGGACCCACAGGCACCGGAGATACCAACGTTCCCGATGCTAAGCCTTCAGGATATCCGGAACCTACCGGACCCTGAATGGATTGTCCAGAACTTCCTACAGAGTGACAGCTTTGCTGTCCTCTATGGGGCACCAGGTAGCACCAAGTCTTTCTGGGCTTTGGACATGGCCTGCTCTATTGCTTCCGGCGTACAGTTTCACAACAACAAGGTGAAGCAGGGCAAAGTTATGTTGGCTGCAGGTGAAGGTCTCCGTGGTCTTAAGTGGCGTATAGAGTCATGGATCATGGCACACCCTGAGGCTGACGAGCAGATGCTTTATGATAACCTACGTATCATACCTAACGTACCTCACCTTCTTGATAACACACATGTTAATATGTTGCTCAACACAGCAGACATTTTAAACAACGATGAAGAGAACCCTCTACGTCTAGTTATCATTGACACGTGGGCGCGTGCTATGGTAGGTGGAGATGAGAACTCTCAGAAAGATACCGGCCTTGCAGTAGAGGCCTGTGATTTAATCCGCAAACAAACAGGTGCATCTACATTAGTAGTGCATCACTCTGGTGTAGAGGGAACACGTGAGCGTGGCTCTACCGCCCTACGTGGTGGTGCAGACACGTCAATCATGGCTACACACGAACCACACACACGATTCACAACTGTTGTGGTTAAGAAAATGAAAGACGGAGAGCAGGGACACCAGTCCATTTACTCTCTGAAACAGTTCGGACACTCTGTTGTTTTGACTGCGTACTCTGACGCCTCGACGGGATTCCCTAGCGCCTTAAACAAGACCGTCACACGCGACCGTGAGTACTACATTCAACGTGCCCAAGAGAAGAAAGATTCACCTTTCTGATGGATGCGTTAGAATCTAGGTTCCTGCAGTACGTCAGTAAGAGTGACGACTGCTGGACATGGACAGGGCACACCGGACGTGCTGGGTACGGCCAGTTTAAACTGGACGGTTCCGCACACCAGGCACACCGGGTAGCCTACATTCTGTGGATAGGGGAGATTCCGGACGGTACAGTGGTGCATCACAAGTGCTCCGTTAGAAACTGTGTCCGTCCGGATCACCTACAATCCGTAACACCACAGGAGAACACAGCAGAGATGATGGAAAGACAAAGTTATCTAGCAAAGATTAAAAGATTAGAGCAAGAATTGGATGATGCATATCAAACAATAGGAGACCTACTGGAGGATAAGTGGTAATATGGCAAGCGAAAGAAGATACAGCATGCAGACTGGCGGAGATACAAGACATTGGACATTTGACCCTACTACAGTAGAGTCCATTGGTCCTATCATGGACAAGCTAGTGCATTATGATGAGTACTTTGCAGAGGAACAGGGAGACAGCACACTAGCTATCGTGCTAGATAAAATGCTGGAAGACCTACCGGAACAGTACAGATTACCGTTGTCTCTGGTTTATCTATCCGGATGTTCGTACCGTTCAGCGGGACGTACGTTAGGTATCGACCACAAGACTGTAAAGATAAGAGCTAACAAAGGTATAGCTATCCTACGGGAACGTTTAATGGATACAGCCTGGGTAGCAGCTATGCTAGACGGAATGTTACCTGAACAGGGACCGGCACCAGTTCCGTCATCACCTGAGAAGGTAGTTAATATCCTACAAGGTTTAAACAAAGGAGATAAATAATGGAGAAGTCACCTCTAACTATTAAGATAGGAGCAGTAGATTACGAAGTGTTCCTAGTGGATGATATGGAAGAGGACTACGGTTACTGTGTGCCACACATGCAGCAGATAGTACTGTCTAAAAACCAGTCACACCAGAGTGTCTCTGACACTTTGCTGCATGAAGTACTCCACGCCATATGGCATGAGTCTGGTATCTTCGATATTAAAAGACCATCAGAGGAGCAAATAGTACGAACCATATCTACATGGCTATGTCTAGTGTTCCGTGACAATCCTAAACTGCTAGAGATCATACAGAACTCTAAACCACATTGGCCGCATAAGCCATTTGAAGGTGAGGTAAAGCGTGTCAAAAGATAAAGCAAGTCTAGAGTTTGAACAACTCATGGACAAATACGACAGACATGAGAAGCAACTGTTATCGTCACGTAACGATATAACAGACAGGCTACGTGCATCACACGCGTGGCTAGCACCATGTCCAGGTGCAAACAACCAGCTGTGCATAAGATGTGAAGCAGCATTAGAAATAGAAAGACTAAGAAGAAAGGTGGCGTCATGAGCAAACAGAAACAACAGGGAACAAACCACGAGTCCTGGATAGTAACAGCACTCAAAGCAGTAGGCATAGAGGCACGCCGAATAGCAGAAGGTGGAGCTAACGATGAGGGAGACATAGAGATGCTACTCAACGGGGAACGCTGGATACTGGAAGCCAAGTCCCGCCAAACCCTGAACGTACAGGAGGCCCTAGGTAAAGCCAGACGCAAGGCGTCAGGGACACGGGTAGCTCTAGTGTGGAAGAGACTGGTTAAGGTGACCGGGTTTAAAAACCGTCAGCCTGTAGCAGGAGAACGGGTAGTAGTTATCCTAGGATGGGATGATTTCATTCACCTTACAGGTGTCCCAAAAGATATGCCACAGCGCAACACAGTAGATTATAACGACGTAAGAGGAGAGAACATTGATTAAACCAGAAGACTTTGAAAAGATCATCAAGTCCGTAGAGGACGGTGTTGAGATAACTGTAGATGAGGTACGTAACCTTATAGATACTATCCGTCAGATGGACCTACAGCTGTTGATAGGACAGAACGCTTTGAACCTAGCGATAGAGAACATACATGTTATTGTTCCTACGTTAGCTCAGCAGATAATGGAACGCTGCGGACGTACCGACAAGAAGATTAAGAAGTTCGTATCAGAACTCAGCGCACAGAACGTACTACAGTTCGAGGCATCAGTTCAAAGCTACGTAGTTAATGCGCTGATGGAGGCCTCACGCCTTCTCAACATCACACTCAACGACCTAGTAGGAGACATCGAAAACATATTCGGAGAAGACGATGCAGACAGCAGCGAGAATATTTAACACCCGTTACTTTCTATACGCATTCCTAGTGTGTGCAGCAGGACAGATGGCAGACGTAGCCACCACCATATGGGGTCTGGAACTAGGAGCAGCGGAGTCTAACCCGCTGATGGACACAATAATCCAGAACACCGGATACATCGGGTTTATTCTGGTTAAACTATCAGGTGCTCTCCTGTTTGCCCGGATGACCTGCTTCTCCCGTTGGGTACCGTGGGTTTATACCCTACCGTTTTTCTACTTTGCCTGGCATAACCTACAAATTATATCAGCTTTAAGATAACTGTATTATCTACCTAGCATAGAGTTAAGTCTGCTTAACGCTTCTGTAATGTCAGAGTTCATGACAGGAGATGGTCCGTTATATCTTCCACCCATACCAGGAAGAGAAGGGCGAGTAGTAGGACGCATGTAGGGAAGATTAACAAAACCCTGAGCTCTATTCTCGTAGTTTCTAAATCCTTCTGCTGTTGGACGACTAGCATTGTCCATGAGACCACGGAAAGGATTTACAGGCTCAATGTATTTACCAATGCGCGACAAAGCATCTTGATAAATATTTCCTATACTAGGTAGGTCTCTAGTAACAACAGGACCTCTGTCCGACATGCCACTTAAAACAGTCATAGCTTTTTTAGCAGACTTGCTTCCCATCATTTTTCCAAGGTTATCGTACATAGCCATGTTATTTTTCCATTCTCTTCAGAGCGTCTAGCATAGCGCCCATGCGCTTACCTTTTTTCGGACGTACCTTCTCTGGTAGATCCTTCCAGTCTTCCTTGGACATCTCTTTAGAGAACTTCTCAGCTACCTTAGGTTCAGTAGCATACAAGTATCTTTGCTGGGCTTTAGATTTAAACGGCATAAAAACTCCTCAATATAAGCAGGTTACGGGGATTAACCTTTAGACATTCTAGATATTGCAGCCTTACGTGCCTTAGCTGCAGCCGGTGTATTATCTACAAACTGCTCACCCTCACGGGAACCTTCCCGTTTCTTCTTGTTAGTAGCTGCCTTTTCAGATGCAGATAACTTATCCCAAGCCTTATCGGGAAGATAACGGCTTGTCCCGCCTTTCCTGATAGCCGGTTTATTATCACTAGTACGCCACTTCTCTCTAGTCCAACGTGTTAAACTCTCCTGCTGGCTAGTCTTCTCACCAGTGTAACCACCACCGGCCTTCTCGTACCTCTGCGCAACCAGTTGTGCCTTACGAGCAGACCACTGACCAGGCTTTCCACCCTGGCTTCCGGCCATTACAGAGTCTTTAATACGTTCCCGTAATCCTGGTTTCGTGTAAGCCATAATCTACCACTTAACCTTATCTGCCCAATACGCAGCAGACATCTTACCTTTCGCTATATTACTAGCATGACGGGCCTTAAAAGATTCCCGTCTCTTCCGGTATGACGCCGACTCTCCAGCTTTTGCTGGTGACCCGGAGACACCCTGTTGTCCGAACCGGATTGTTTTAACCTGGTCACCAGACTTAGCTACAACTACGTGACTCTTGGTTGGGTGTCCCGGTGTCCGTTTCGGCTGGTTAAAACCGGAGACGCCAGCCATCTTCAGGAGGGCCTGCTTACGGGCGGGTGTCATGACAGTGCCCTCGCTGCCAGCATTGCTTCCTCTAGTGTTAGACCACTATCTACTAGACCCGTCACTAGTGACTGCTGCTGTGATGGTAGTTTAGATATGCGTAGTGCTGAGACAATGTCTGATGGTGCTGCTACTAAACCACGTTCTCCTAGGTCTCTAGCTATAGGTATGAATGACTCTGGTGCTCTACCTGCTAGTCGATCTAACGCACGAGCAGAAGCTAGAGGGTTAGTTAATGTGCGATATACTTGAGGTGTTATAAGGTCTGACAATACCTCAGCATTTGCCGCATCCGATGCCGCATCAACTGTCGAATATCCTGCTGCCCTTCTTATCGCATTAAATGCCTTGTCATTAGCGGCACGCGTTGCCACATTACTTTCTACTAATCTTTCTGCATTTCTTGCTGCCTTATCTGCTGCGGTAAATGCCGCCCTCCATGTACCCTCTCCAGCACTAGCTGCTGCGTCAGATATTTTAGCAGCGTCGTCACTCATACCAGGAATAAAATTCAGCAATGCTTTAACACGTGCAGCCTGAGGACCAAACCTAGCGATATCATCAGCAGTAGCCTCAACTATCTTAGGTGTCCATTTAATAAGATTACTAACTAAACTCATGTCACTTGCCCTTCATCAAAGCAGGCCAAGTCTGTTTAGGACCTACAACACCATCAGCTTTCAAACCATTAGTCTGTTGAAAATACCTAACAGCATCCTGAGTTTTCCTACCGAACTTACCATCAGCGGGACCGGGTTCAAACCCGTGGAACAAGAGACGCTCCTGAGCAAACCGGACACAGTGACCGGTGTCACCGCGACGAACAACGTTACGTGTGCAGTCATGAGTGTCAGGTGTCGGGGATACAGGAGACACACCGGCCTCCCAGTTCAGGACTTCCTGCGGGACATTGTCACCAGCTACGTAACGCCAATGCCAGTTCTCAGACTGTGCCTCGGCAGAGAAACCGAAACGATGTGCGTTGTTGATCATCCATGTAACAAATGCTTTAGAGACACTAACAACTTTGCCCGCTCTTTTCTCCGCAAAATCAACAGCAAGGCCAAGCCCATGGTTAGATGTGCCTGGGACAGCAGCCATCGCGACGAACGGTTTCTTCCAGTAGGTTGTACCGTTCCACACTTTTGTTGGTTGTCCAGCAAGTTTATTTGTGACGTATCGTGACAGGAACAGATTAACCTGCTGGTCATATGACCGGTAGTTGCCGGTGCTCCAGGCCTCGATACCTTCGGCAGCGAGTGCAGCCACCAGAGCGCGACAAGCACGGGCTGCAGGACCAACGAGAGTAAAAGAACCCATGCCACACGGTTCCAGTATTTCAGACGGTAGTTTGCCATTCTGCTTACCTTTAAGGACGGCAGGCAACACCACAGGTGCAACAGGTAGTTTTGCCATAGCGTCCCTCCAGGGTTATCCTACGTTTAGAATGCGAACGTCACAGGTGTCACCGACAGCCACGAACCAAACCTCGCCAGCACCCTCAACGAGTGATGTAGGTAGTTCATAGACAGCCAGGACTGGTAGCTTCAAACCTTCTGTCGCTACGTTAGCACTAGTTGTGCTGAAGTATAGCGTACCAGGCCCAAGATTCTGAAAAATCGGGCGTGCTGTACGTGACAGTGGTGCTCTAGTTGCTCCGTCAGATGGTGAAATAATCATAATATCCTCCTAGTATTAGCCGTTTCCGGGGATTACATTACCTGCCAGCGGAAAGTTCCCGCTGAACCTGTAGCTCCAGTGCTTCCTGTACCTACACCGGCACCACCAGAACCACCGGAAACATCTATTACTGAACCTGGGTTCTCCATAGCTGACTGTACAATGACGACACCGCCGCCGCCTCCACCGC
>Ga0102917_1000392_pt1 | contig 14262 bp, 10 predicted proteins | sample Colrivmet1562A02_FD_78201 | JGI IMG/M metagenome (GOLD analysis project Ga0102917, IMG submission 78201) | Estuarine microbial communities from the Columbia River estuary - metaG 1562A-02 | ecosystem: Environmental > Aquatic > Marine > Intertidal zone > Estuary | place: USA: Columbia River...
CCTTGAGCGCCTTGTAGTCCTGTTGGGCCTTGGTTGCCTTGGAAACCTTGCAAACCTGTTGGGCCTTGGTTGCCTTGTGGGCCTTGACGGCCTTGAGCTCCATCAGCACCTACATATCCACCAGTACCTTGAATACCCTGTGGGCCTTGATTACCTTGGTATCCTCTAGCACCACCAACGGTTGCTACTGCGGTACCTGCTACTGGAACTGCAAACGTAATAGTTAATGTACTAGTACTTGTTGCATTAATTGACGACGGTATAATAACATTATTACTACCATCATATAATTCGATTACAGGATATTGTTCATTTAAATTATGTGGAAATGTCCATGTTGTTGACGACGCAAATGTTTGTTTAGATGTTCTTCCATCACCACTAGTACCAGCAGTATTGTCTACCCATTTAGCACCGGTTGATGTTACTTGTAAGATTTGTCCTACAGAACCAGTGGTATTTGTATAGTCCTTAACTATGTTTGGTAGCGTTAAGCTACCACTTAATAATAATGAACCCGTGATGTTGTGTTGTGATCCTGAGATTGAAAGAGAACCTGTGTTCTTGGCATTGGTAATTAGTATTTCTTCAATACTTTCACCATCTGAGCCACTTTTCTCAAAATATAATTTACCATCAAACGTGTTGATGGCTAATTCTCCTAGCTCGAGCTGAGCAGTAGTAGGCTTATTTCCGGTAACGGAACTCCTACGTAACTTAACAATTTGCGCCATATATATGGTCTGTTTTTAATTTAGTATGTACTAATATGTTCTGTGATCTATATAGATCGGATATAAATATTTACTTAGATGCCAATTGCGCCTCTAGGTGTACTATTTTTACATTTAATTCTTTTATTGCTTCAATCAATACGGGGACAAGGCGTTCGTATTTTACAGTCATGTAGTTTTCCCCGCTTATTGATTGGCCAGTTAATGGATTTCTATCAAATGGAGCGGGTGCAATTACTTCAGGAAACATTTCTTTTACTTCTTGAGCAATTACTCCTAATCTTTGTTCTTTTGTTTCAGCCGCTCCTAAATCTATAGCTAATTGATTTGCAGTATAAGTATACCCACCAATTTTATTAAGTTTTTCTATAACACCTTTTATAGGTTTAATATTTTCTTTAAGACGTGCATCAGAATAGTACGCAGTTACATCTCCACCAAAGTAGCCAGCGCCGGCTGCTTGGATATAACTTTCTGAGTATATTATACCAGTACTATAAGTAGCGCCATTTACTCTAAGTTTATATCCACTAGATGTACTTGATGAGCCAATTCCTAAACAACTATTTCCTCTACTCCAATACCATAACCACCCATCTCCATTTTGTTGGTAAATCCCACCGTTTCCACTTTCAAACATTATATTATTCCAGTTACCTTGTGGGTCAATAACATTCAACCCAGCATATCCTCCTTTATTGTAACCATACATTTCCCAAGTACCATGAGATGCAGATACTGATCTTCTAAAATGACCACCATAATCTTGTGTATATAATCCATTATCACCATAAGCTCTAAACCAGTTAGCTGTTGCATGGAAACCATCAGGAGCAGTCATACTAGTAGCTACTTCCATAGAATAAACATATGAAGCTCCGTTTGTCCTTAAATAATAAGTTGAATTATTATTCATATATAAAGCCCCACTTTGTGTTTTTCTTAAATCCCAACTACCCCAAGTTCCCCATAAAAATCCATAATTTCCACCTCCATCACCATATAGTTGAAATCCTAATTGACCACTAGCACCATATCCCGCTATACCTGAGTCTCCTCCTGATGTACCTTTAACTTGTAAGTTATTGGAATTATAAGTAGAAAGAGTTACTCTGTTATTAACAGATATATCACCACCAACATAAAGAGTATTAGTAACTCTTACATTACTGTCTCCTTCCGCTATTGAAAATACTTGAGTTCCACTATAGTATGCAGGAGAATTATTAAAAAATCTAATTCCTCCGTAATTCCAAGCCGCTCCTATTCTAATACCTGTATGCCAAGATATATCTAGCTTACTATAATTGTAACCATTTGATGAGTTCATTGTAGTACCAATAGAATAACCATCTGAATCTCCTTCCCCATGGTTGTTGAAATATATTCTACCAGTACTTGATGTATTATACGTTGTACCTCCTGTATAACCTATATTTAAACTTAATAATTTAGAATTACTATTAGGATCACAATAATATGTTGTATCATCTGAATCATAGAAAATAGGAGCTCTCATTGATGCATTTGCCCAAACTGTTCCTCCATTATCCCAACGTAAGTTCCAACCTACTTGGGATGTAGTACCACCATAACCCAATCTCCAATCATTTGCCGAATAGTTCCACATCAATCCCCAATAGGTAGATGCGTTATTCATTGCAAATCCACCATTGTTATTGTATGCTTGCGATACAAAAGAATACCCGTTATTTGCGTTTACTGTACTAAATGTTACACTACTATTTGTGTTTAAATTTTGGTTTGCAGAATACCCTGGTCCTGACATTGCCCACGAATTGTAATTTGAACTATCTAAGACAGATCTCCATCCCTGCCAAGTACCTGAGTTTTTACCTCTAATAGCTATTTGACCTGTTCTAAAATCACCATATATTTGATGTATCCAATTAGAACTATAAGCAGAAGAATGTAAACCACCATCTGTTTGTCCAAATAAACTTACAGATGTATTATAACCTATTTGGTTTTGGGTTACTGAATCTGGATTTATTGGAGCTGCTGAACTATTGATAGTTAATCCTGAAACAGATCCTGCTGAATCCGCATATGGTCTATAACCATCTGAATAGACTCTATTACCATTAATATATAATTCCTGGTTAAAATAAAATGATTTATCAGAGTAAATATGAGCCCAACTATTATTGGCAGGACCAAATTGGATATATCCGTTATCATTAACCATTCTCATCCCCCAATCACTACTTGATAAATAAGCATTATTGGTTGAACCTACTATATAATTTCTTGCATTGTATATGTAATTTGCTCTAAAGTTTTCATAAGACGTTCCTGGGTTATTTACCACTTGGATTTCGCCTCCTGCATTCATTCTGATGCTAGACGCTACAACTCCACCCCAATGAAATCCTAATAAAGGAGCTCCATCAATACTAGTATTACCACTATATCCATTAGTTTCTCTAATTTGATATGCATTTGAATACGAGGTACCTGATGTACTTCTTTGAATATAACTTCCTCCAGGTCCATATAAGTTTTGAGCTGTACCTGCTGTTCCTCCTTGAGGGCCAGTAAATCCTTGATCGCCTTTAGCGCCTTGAGGGCCTGCTACTGTTGATGCAGCGCCTGTATTGCCTTGAGGGCCGGCTACTGTTGAAGCAGCCCCAGTATTACCTTGAGGGCCTGCTATTCCTTGAGGACCCGTATTACCTTGAGGGCCTGTAAGTCCTTGAGGGCCTGTATTTCCTTGATCACCTTTAGCGCCTTGAGGACCAGTATTACCTTGAGGGCCTGTAAGTCCTTGATCACCTTTAGCGCCTTGAGGACCAGTATTACCTTGAGGGCCTGTAAGTCCTTGAGGACCAGCTACTGTTGAAGCAGCTCCAGTATTGCCTTGAGGACCAGCTACTGTTGAAGCCGCTCCTGTTGTACCTTGTAATCCTGTAGGACCTTGATTACCCTGAGCACCGGTCCCACCATTAGAACCAGCAGTGCCTTGTAGTCCTGTAGGGCCTTGATTTCCTTGAGCCCCATTAGATCCATTTGTACCATTTGTGCCAGCAGTACCTTGAAGACCAGTTGGGCCTTGATTTCCTTGGAAACCTGTTGTACCAACTGTTCCTTGAAGACCAGTTGGGCCTTGATTACCCTGAGCCCCATTTGAACCATTAGTACCATTGGTTCCGTTAGTACCTGCTGTTCCTTGAAGACCTGTTGGGCCTTGATTACCCTGAGCCCCATTTGAACCAGCAGTTCCTTGAATACCCGTAGGACCCTGATTGCCTTGAGCTCCATTAGTTCCATTCGTGCCTTGTAAGCCAGTTGGGCCTTGGTTGCCTTGAGCTCCATTAGATCCATTTGTACCAGCAATGCCTTGAAGTCCTGTTGGACCTTGGTCGCCTTTAGTACCTTGAGGGCCTGTAGAACCTTGAAGACCTGTAGGGCCTTGATTTCCTTGAGCACCATTTGAACCATTTGTGCCTGCAGTTCCCTGTAGGCCTGTAGGGCCTTGATTTCCTTGAGCACCATTTGAACCATTTGTGCCTGCAGTTCCCTGTAGGCCTGTAGGGCCTTGATTTCCTTGATCACCTTTAGCGCCTTGGAATCCTAAAGGACCTTGGTTGCCTTGAAATCCGGTTGGACCCTGATTGCCTTGAGCACCAGTATTTCCTTGAGGTCCTAAAGGACCTTGGTTGCCTTGAAATCCGGTTGGACCCTGATTGCCTTGTTGTCCTGTTGTTCCTTGAAGTCCAGTAGGACCTTGGTTGCCTTGAAAGCCTATTGGGCCTTGATTACCTTGATGACCTAAATCACCTTGAGATCCAGTTATACCATTAAATCCTTGATCGCCTTTATCGCCTTTTAATCCTTGAAAGCCTTGATCGCCTTTAGCACCTTGTAATCCAGTAGGACCTTGATTGCCTTGAGGACCCATTATACCCTGAAGACCCTGAGGGCCTGTTGGGCCTTGATTTCCTTGAAAACCAAGTGGTCCTTGATTACCTTGTGGGCCTACTGTACCTTGTGGGCCTGGATTGCCTGTTGAGCCTTGAGCCCCTATTGTACCTGGACCTCCTGAAGGGCCAGTAGCTCCTTGAGCGCCTTGAGAACCAGATGTGGTTGCCCCCTCACCAAGAGTTACAATAGTTTCAGCACCATTAACATTCTTTTTAAGATAGACTTTACCATCATAAGTGTTGATGGCTAATTCACCTAACTGCATATCAGCAGTAGAAGGGATTTTTCCAGGCGTAGCTGTTCTACGCAGAGTTATAAGACGAGACATAAGCGCTCAATGTTTTTAAGTATATACTTGCACCTTGCGGTGACCTATCAATCAGGCATGTATAAATATAAAAAGGGTTCCAATTGGAACCCTAATTAATTATATTTCGAAATGGTTAGATTTTAAAATGTACCACCATCTATTACATTTGTCATTGTCCAAGCGCTTCCATTCCATAAAGCATACTGATCTGCTGCTGATGGAGCAGTCATTGAAACTACTTCGCTTGAAGCATTGCCATATATTAATGCGTTTGTTGTTAAAGAAGATGCATTTTGAACTGCAATTCTCTTTTCAGAACCTAATTTACCAGATATCCAGTAATCATTTGTTGTATCCCAAAGTAATGAACCCGATACTAAAGACGATGCTGTTGCGTCTCTTACAACCAAACCAGCATTTGTAGCACCTGAACCATTTAATGAGATAATATTATCACCAATTTCAACTGTTGTTGAGTTAACAATTGTTGAAGTACCATTTACTGTTAAGTTACCACCAACTACTAAATTGTTTGCGAATGGAGCATTTGAACCACTTAAGGTTAATACTGTAGCTCCCGTACTTGATTTAATGTCATTTCCTGAAACTTGTAAATCACCTGCAATTGTTACATCTGATCCACTTAATGTGATTGCTGTACTTCCATCGCTTGATTTAATATCATTTCCCCCTACTGTTAAATCCCCACCAAGTGTTACATCGTTAGGTAAACCAATTGTTATTGTTTGTCCTGAAACTGATGTTTCAACTTCATTAGTTGTTCCTATAACTGATAATGTTTGGGTTAATAAACTAACTGAACCTGTTCCTGTATCACCACTTGTGTTTAAACTTGAAACTAATCCTGTTAATCCAGCACCATTACCTACAAATGAACCACTAAATGAACCACTTGCTGATGTAAATATACCTTGTCCAGCATAAATTTTTCTCCATTCTTTACCACTAGCACCTAAATCTAAAAGATTTGCTGAATCTGGTATAATGTTAGAAGTAACATCAGCTCCAAAAGATACAGAATCTGTATTTGAGTCACCAAGAGTAATGTTACCACCTAAAGTGATATTACCATCAATTACTGCGTTTCCACTTAAGTATAAGTTAGAACCTGTAATAATACCTGTAGTAATACTTGAAGGAGTAATTGCACTTCCACTTACAGCACCTGATAAATCTAAACGAGTATTACCTGCTACTTTTAAAATGTAAAGATTTTTACCAGTAGTGTCATAGAAAGATACACCTTCTAACTGACTATAACTGGCTATACTTGGTGCTGATGAACCATAATATAGTTGTGGGACTGCTTTGTATGATGACGAATCACCTACAAATAATACAGGACCATTTAATGTGCCTATCGAACCAGTACCTAATACAATCTCACCAGCATTAACTGGGGAAAGGGTACCGACGTTGGCAATCGAACCGCGGCGGTGTTTAATTATCTGAGCCATACTTTTTTATATAATTTTTAATTGGATTATGTCTACTAATAAATATTAAATTAGAACGTACCCAGGTCAACTGATTGAGGAGTTGTTTCGTCTCCTAAAGTATCTACGTTGTCTATTGTTAAAGATGCAATAGATATACCAGGTTTATCATGTATTACTGCATCTCCATATATGGTTATTGCAGGTATTGATGATGTTTGCTGGTGGAATGTAGAAGATCCACTTATTACAGTTAAATCTCCTTCAATCACTAATCCACTACCGGATAGACTTAAAGGTGATAATATTTGTTCTAATCTAATTAATGCCATTTTATGTTACTTTACCTACTACTATAATACTATCAGTTGAAACTAATGTATATCCTAGTATTGAAGGGTTTATTGTTAAAATTGAATTAGCACCAACATCTACAAACGATATAATTGCTTGTATTGGTATGTAAATACCATTAGCAGTAAATGTGAAATTCGATAATGTTGGGGCAGGTATAAATGAATCTGTTGGAGGGTATAGTATACTTACTCCAGTAAAAGTTGCAGTATTTGATGTTACTGTAGTAGCTGTTCTTGTATTGTTTGTTTGTAAGTATTCAAGATCATCATGGGCAACATCTACAATAGTAATATTATTTGAACCTTCTACAAATGATGTACCACCACCTGCATTTGCTCTCAAACCAATAACCTCTACTTTCTCAGCATCGCCTGTTGTTGTTTCTAAACCGAATACAACTTGAGATGTTGAATAAACCATATCGCTATTGGCTAATTCTTTATTAATAGAATCAGGAATTATATAACCATTTAATGTAATATTAAATGTTGTTTTTGCAGCTCTGTCACCATCAGATTCAATAGCTACTGTTGTAGCAAATGAATCAATTTTTGATCTAAACTGAAAACGTTTTGGGTCACCCCAATATGAATCTGAAGCAAACTGAATTGCCTCTACTATTTTATTGTTTTGTTCTACAAAGTTTGTGAATACAATGCATTCGTAAGTTACAGTTACATAATCAGGTACTACTGATACATAATACTGTTTTGATGGTTGTCTATTTGTTAATATAGAAAAACTATCATAATGGTTTCTTGCATTATATTTGGTTTCAAATACTTGAAACAAATGTGCTTTATTACCATCTATTTTATTTCCTAAACTTCTATTTTTTTCAATGTTAGTACGTCTAAATACTATAATAGGAACTCTAACCTTATTGTTAGAATCTCTTAAAAAACCATCTTGTTGAATTGATTTCCATCTTTCAGGTGTACCAAATATAAGAGGAACATTAATCATTTCCCCATCTTGAAATACTTGAGGTTTAATTGTGTTATTAAAGTAATATATTATTGCTCCATCTAAATCTTCTAAACCAACATGAAAATCTTTTGTTTTATCACCTTTTCTAGTGTACTCTTTAGCACGATTATTAGTAAAAGAAGTAGTAGATTGTGGCTTGCCTATTGATTTATCATAAGCATCAATTTGTCCTTGAGCGGCCTCAAAAGGTTTAGCAACATCTATGGATCTTTTTCTAGACATTATCTTCTATTCTGATTTTGTAATTGCATAAATTTATCTAAAGCGTTCATCGCTCTAAATAATTGGTTATATAATTTATTAATTTCTTTAGCTGTGTTTTTGATATCGGGGTCAGAAGAAAACATATATACATCAAATTCTCTTTTATTTTGAATAATGTCTTTTTTAATTTGATCCATTTTAGGCAAATTAATTACTTGAGAAGAAGTAGTTTCAGGGCGGTCAGGATCTGCAGGTAAGGGTACCAAAAGAGATCCTTGTTTAAATAATTCTCTTTTTTGCTCTGGAGACAACTCGGCAGCTGTTAATTCAGCTAAAATATCTAATAGTTTCATAATTAATATTGACCTATTTTTTCAATTGTTTGTATTCTAGGAATAAACTGCAATAAACCATCTACTTTATGGGTAGTGGATGCTGCAATTTTAATTTTTTGGATGTCATCTTGTGGTGTTGTTGTTACAATATATTTTAATTTCAACAAAGAAAATTCAGATGTATTATTTGCTTTTGCATCTAAAAAATCACTTTGTTGTACTGTTACAACTACAACACCCGGCAATGCTCTAACTTCATTATATATCAATACTTGATTAAAATTTGAATTTGTCTTAATCAGTACATCTATTCTATATATAGATAACATTTCATTTAATATGTTACTTAATTTTGTCATGACGGAATTATATTCAGTTTTGTTGTTCTTGTTAAAGAGCAAGTTAAAATATATATAATAAGATTACCAGTGCTATTTGATGTTTGTGAAGTAACGGGAGATCCAGCTGTTGTAAAAAACTGAGAATCTACTGCACTTACTTCATAATATCTGTCTCTATCTACTAATATATCTCCCACTTCAGGATTAAAATTAAATTGTTCAACTGTTATTCTTGGTATACTTACAGTTATATTTTGAGATGGATCTGGTCCATAATCGGCATCACTGTATGTAAGGCCTCCTCTTTCAATTAAACATTTTACCTCCATTGGTGGGTAATACCATTTCTCTAACGACTCACCATAAATATTAGTTGTAGTATTATCTAAATCATATTTAAAATATCCAACTTTCATACCAGCAAAATTAATTGCTTGCAACACTGCATTTCCTGCTGGACCTGCTGGTGGCGCTGGAGATGGAGGTGCTGGTGGTGGCGTTGGTGAAGGAGAAGGAGATGCTCCTACTCCACCTCCCTTTGGTGGTGGTGCAACATATGGTGGTGCTACTGTTCCTCCATCTTTTATAATTCCTTTAGCCATTATTTAATATAAATTGGTAATGGAATAGATGCTAAGGTATCTTTTAAGAAACCTGCTTCTTGTTGTTTTCTTTCAAGTTGACTCTTACGAGAAACTTCATTTAACATTTCCTTTAATTCTATAATTAAATCTTCTTTTTCTTTTCTAGCATCTGTAATTAATTCAGAACCATTTATTGGTCCCATACCTTGAATACTTGTACTAGAATATTGAATACGAATATGTGCTTCAACCTCTCTAGATAATGCTAAAGTATATTTGAATATCCACATTCTACCAATTGTATTAATGTTCATATATACAGGATTTCTGTAAGGAACATTCATTATATCAGTAACAACATTCTTTCTTTTATCTCTTAATATATTATTTTTATTACTTTTCTTAACATATTCAAAGAATAAATTTAAATCAATAGATGGTCTTGGGAATATTCTTAATTGGTTGTTTTGTAATTCAAATGAATAACTAGCACGTCTAATAGTGTCATTTAATTCAATTGATTGAATTTTTTGTAAATCAAAGTTCATAGGCATTAACAAAAAGTTAATACCAGGAGAAAATTGACCAAAGCCAAAGGTTTCAAGTAGTGATTGAACACCAGTACCTGTACCTGCGTATGGATCAAAATATCTAGCAATTGCTGGAGGTTGTTCATAAAATACTCTTCTAACCTCAATTGTATCTCCATTTTCTAATGATGCTGATGTTGCCGCCCAAGCATTTAAATCATAGTTTTGTTGTCCTGGAATTAAAGGTAATATACCTTTTTTAACTTCAAAGTTACCACCAACATTAGCTTCAGCACCATAACCATCAGCAATAACGGATGTTATAGTTGTTAAATTATTGCTTAATATTTTATCATTAAAGGTTTCAACTGTTGTTTGAATATAAACAGTTGGTATTGTGCCATTTGATCCAGTAAATCTTGCTCCAGTACCTGAAATGTTAGGTGTTGTTGTAAAGAAATAAATATGAGAATATCCATCAGGAATATTATAAGTAGATCCTGAAGTTACTCCTGTAAATTGTGCAAAAGTTCCATTAATTCTAAAATTAGTAGGATTAGCATAAGATAATGAAGAAGAAATATTTAAAGTTGTTGCTGTAGATCCTGTAGTAAATATCATAGATGTACCAAAGGAAGCAGAAGATACTGCTGTTAATTTAGCTGCTATGTTTTTCGCTGTTAATGCGGCTGTACTTCCAGTTACAATATAAAAATTAGTATCAGTATCAGGTAAACTACCAGAACCAATATTAAAAGTTGTAATAGTATTATTACTACCTGTTACAACAAATGATGTTGAACCTGAAGTAATACTAGCACTAACTGCATTCCATGATGAAGTAGCAGCATTGTAATATGGTGTAACAACTGTAGCACCACCAACTCTATTAAACTGATTATATACGAATTGGCTTAAATCCATTATAAGATCACCAGTTCCTGTATAGGTTGGATCATTAAACCCAGATCCTAAAGTAAATGAGTTAATATAACTAAAATCGGGTGCGATAAAATCGTTTACAGAAGCTGAAATAACCCAAATCTCATTATCTACAACAGAGGCTGAGTAAGACTGATTAAAATTTACTTCAGCATAATTTGCTGGTCTTGGTGCTGACCAAGTTACAGGAGATCCAATATCATCACTTAATATATGTGTGTATCCAATATTTGAAAATGGAGAGGTTTCTGAACCTTCCATATTAATATAGTTGTCTCTAATTTTATATTGATAAACCAAATTACCATAAGTGGTAACGGCTTCTTCAAAAGCAGCATAAATTGTCAAATCACTGATATTCAGTGTTGACAAAGATAGGCCTGTTCCTAAACGTTGTGCTACGTACTTTGCAGCACTTTTAGCATCACGTAAGAATTCAGGATCATCTGTATAATATTCGAAAGGACAATTGCCCTTTACATTAGAGAGATATGATACGTCACCGCCGTACGTATCGTATAGTGCCATTAAATTTACTGCCATTATAAACTAGTATTTATCATGTATAAATATTGAACATATCTTACTTTCCGTATTCAAATTCTAATATTTTACCCACTAAGTCGGAACGATGATTTTCTTTCAATTTAATCCACTTAATTTCCTCGATTTTTTTAGATAATTCGATAACATAGCTTAAGCCGTTGATTTCACCCGTTGATGACTTGATATCCGTTTGTTCATTGTCGCCGTTGATAACAATTTTACCACTTTTACCTAAGCGTGTCAATATGGCTAGCATTTCACCTTTAGTTAGGTTTTGTGCCTCCTCGACTATTAAAATATCATCAACTGTTTTACCACGGATAAACTGAACAGGCAGTGCTTTAACTTTACCTTCTTCAATTAGTTTAAATACTTCATTTTTATCAGAACAACATTTGTTTAGATTTTCGACTAGTGCCTCCATGTATGGGTCAAATTTACCATTTAAATCGCCTGGTAGGAATCCTAAACTTTTACCAACCTCAATGGCTGCTCGTGTATTGTAAATACACCCAATTTGTTTTTTCTTAAGGAAATCTAATGCTGCTTGAGCACATACTAAACTTTTACCCGACCCGGCTCTTCCTGTTATAACTACTATTTGATTTTCAACTATTAACCTTTTTGCTTCTTTTTGTTCTTCATTTAATTGTAACGCATTTATTGACTTGATGTCTGTTTTTCTCTCACGTGTAGGTTCCTTCATAAATATAAATGTTGGTTTCCGATAAATATTAAATAAAAAAGCCCGACCTTACGGGGTCGGGCTCTTTATTGTTTTAACCTTACGGGGTTAAATATGTTTAATTAAATTAAACAGTTTCTAAACCATGAACGATCACTTTACCATAGAATTCTGGACGAACCATTTTCTTAGCGTAACGAGTCATTAAACCTTTACGTGGAGTAAATGTTGTTGGATCGTATACTAATGGAGTCATCATTACAGGAATGTATGGAGCAAAAACAGCACCAGTTTCTAAGAACTGAGCACCTTTGTAACCCATCAAGATTAAGTTCTCAGTGAAATAAGGGTTTTTATACACCTTGTAACGACTGTTTAAAGAACCGATCTTTTGGATACCGAAGTTAAATTCTGCTTTGTCGCCATCACCATCAGAAGCAAATCCTGGGATTGATTCTAAGATAGTAGCTACAGTTGGAGAAACAACTAAGAAATTTGCTCCACCTCTCATTGTTAATTGGTGAATTTTGTTTGATACTTTTTGTAACTTAGTACCTAAAGTTTGGAACCAACCACCTTGAGTGTTGTAGAAACCACTTGTTAAAGCAGCGAATGAAGTACCATTCCAAGCTACGTTATTTTGTGCAGACCAGAACTCAGTTGTAGAAGTTGGTACATTTTTGATCAACATTTCTAATAATTCCAAATCAATCTCCATAGAGATGTATTGGCTCATTAAGCTAGTTAATTCAGCTTCAGCATCGATTGAATGATAAGCATTCAAATCTTGTGCGAATTCTGGAGTCCATTGTGCTTTTAACTTACGAGTTTTAGCAACAACTGCCTCAGATTTCATATTCACATCTAAAGATGGGATAGAGATTTGAGAAGAACTGTTAGCGTTAGGAACTGAATAATCAGCTCTATCTTCGAAATCACCACGAGCGTTATCTCTGTTAGCTTTATTGAAGAATAAAGTTACAGTACCGTGAGCTGGAGAACCAGTTGCGATGAAGATCAAATTATTACCAGACACCTTAGTGTACTCAGGTAAAATTGTAGATTCGTCGAAGTTAGAACCACTGATGAAACAAGCTCTTACAGCTTCTAAATCTTGGTCTGCTTGAGCAGCACCGTTAGTTACAGTGATCTTCTTTAAAGAACCTGTAGCTACAGATGAATCATAATTAACATCAGCTAATGATGAGATTGATGAAGTTGCAGCTGTTAAAGATGCAGAGAATTGGTTGATTGAATAACCAAACTTACCAACACCATATAAACCTTTTGTAGTGTCAGTTGACTTTAAGTCAGTTGTAGAACCATATAAAGATCCGTCAAATCTTTTCTTATCTGTACCATATTTGAAGTCAAGATAGAAAATAAGACCTGAAGGTAAGCTCATAGATTGAACTGATACGAATTCTTTTGCGCTAATGTCACCGAATACACGACGAACTAACGGTAAAGCAACTCCAGCCCAGTTTTCACCGAAACCAGCAGTGAAAGTTGCAGCACCACCACCGATACCAGTTTGGTTGCTTTCAACTACTAATTGCTTAGCTTGGTTTTCTAATAAAATAGCCATGTTGTTTTTCTCAACTTCGCCTTTAAGACCTTCTAAAAGGCCAGACTTAGTCCACTTAGAGACTAAAGTGTTAGCTGTATCCATTACGCGAGCGTATGGGTTAGCTGATTCTAATAATTGTTGTACGTTCATTTTTGAATGAATTTTGTTTTTAATAATTTAATATTTTGTTATACCTGCTAATTTCTGCATTCTAGCCATGTGTTCGTTAATTTCAACGATTTGTTTGCTAGGAGCATTGCCAGCTGGTTTTGAAGCGAATCCTTTAATGATTCCTTCTTTAACTATACTTTTAGAAGTTTCTTTAGTTTCTAAAGACTCGTTAAGAGCTTCGAATACTAATTTAGCTTCGTTTGGTGTAGTTGCTTTATCAAAGGCATTAATTACTTTGATTTTGTTGTCTTCAGATAAATTTTTAGCTTTGAATATTTTGTTAACATATAATAACTTAGCGTTTAATAAGTTAACTTCATTCAATTCACTACGTAAAATTTCGATTGTAGCTACTGCTTCGTCTAATTCTTTTTCGTCTTTTTTAGCTTTCTTAGCTTCATCTACTACATCTTCAGTTGCTTCGTTTTCGTCTAAAGCATCTAATTCAGCTAATAGTTCTTCTAAGTTGATTTCATCTTCTGAAGCTTCTGGTTCTTCGGTACCATCTAATTCAACAGCATCATCATCTATCATTTCTTCTTCATCTTCAGCACCTTCAGC
>Ga0102917_1000399_pt1 | contig 14174 bp, 8 predicted proteins | sample Colrivmet1562A02_FD_78201 | JGI IMG/M metagenome (GOLD analysis project Ga0102917, IMG submission 78201) | Estuarine microbial communities from the Columbia River estuary - metaG 1562A-02 | ecosystem: Environmental > Aquatic > Marine > Intertidal zone > Estuary | place: USA: Columbia River...
GGCTGCATCCACAGCGCACCCACCAAAACGGCCGCGCCGGCTGCGGCGCTCCACCACAAGGGAGCAAGGCGTCGTTCGCGCGGGCGCTGCTCCGCGGCCGCAAGGCCCGCCCGAAAGCGCTCCCACGCCGCCTCGCTGGGTTGAGCGGTGTACTCCCGAAGTTCGTCCTCAATCCGCACGGTTCAGACCTTGAACAGTTACCAAAACTTGCAAGCGCGCCCGCGCTCGGGAAAACTGAGACTTGCTGGTGGCTTCCGAAATGCCAAGCTCTTGAGCGATTTCCGCATGCGAATAACCTTCTACGGCGTACAGGTTGAACACCGTGCGGTACCCGTGGGGAAGCGCTTGAAGGCAAGCCATTAGCGCGTCCAAACGGTGCGCCCGATCCAATAAATCGTCTGCGGGCAGAGCCGAAGATGCCACATCCGCTTCGCTGGAAAAGTCCACCTTTTTCTGGCGCAGGGCCATGAGGCTCGTGTGAACCGCAATGCGCTTGGCCCAACCCTCAAAGGATCCTTCGTGGCGAAATTGCGGTAGTTTGTAAAACACGGTCAACAGGGATTGGATCATGGCATCTTCGGCGTCCTCCGGTCGGTCAAAATACCTACGGCACAAGCCCAGTAAAACCGGAGCCAGCCGGTTGTACAGGCGCTTCTCAGCCGCGGGTTCTCGACGGAGGCATTGGGCGATGAGTTCGTCAAATGGCTCCATCGGAGGAAGCGTTTGTTTTTAAGATGCACATTCCGGCACAAAGGTTGCACTTGTCCCCCTAAATTTTACCGACCTTTATACCCACGCCTACAAAAGGCGTTTTCCTTATGCCTAAAAAAGGCCCAAAAAAAAACAAAGCACACCGCTCCCTAGACGCAGCGGCCGTTGCCAGCAAGTTGATCAAACGGTTGTCCAAAAGCCCCGGCCGGCGTTTTGCGCTGGACGATTTGGCCGTGGACGTAGGCTTACCCCACGAACAGGGGCGGCCCCTGGTGCGGAGCGCCCTGGAACTGCTGGTGCGCACACAGCAAGCGGTAGAAGGCCCGCCCAATGTGTTTCGTCTCTTTTTTGAAGAGCGTTTTGTTGAAGGCAAACTGGATCTGACGCAATCCGGCACCGGGTTCATCACCGGCACGGAACTGGAACAGGACGTCTACATTCGGGACACCCACACGGGCACGGCCTTCAACGGAGACCGCGTCAAAGTCCTGCTTTTTGCCCCACCCCGCGAGGGCTTTCGCCAAGAAGGCCAGGTGGTGGAAGTCGTTCAACGCTCCAAACAAACCTATGTGGGTACGTTGGACATTACCCCGCAACACGCTTTCCTTCTTACCGACAACCGTCGGGTAGGAAAGGACTTTTACCTGCCCAAAGACGCTTTGAACGGCGCCCAAAACGGGGACGTGGCGGTGGTGGAGCTCGTGGAATGGACCAACCCCAAGTTCAACCCCATTGGCCGGGTTATCAAGGTGTTGGGCCGTCCGGGCGAACACGATACGGAGATCCACGCCATTTTGGAGGAATACGGACTGCCGTATGCGTTTCCGCCGGAAGTGGAGGCAGACGCCGCGTCGCTGAACACGGAATTGGACGCCTCGGAAATCGCTCGACGCAGGGATTTTCGGGATGTTTTAACGTTTACCATTGACCCCGCAGACGCCAAGGATTTTGACGACGCGCTGTCGTTTAAAACCCTGCCCAACGGCAACGTGGAGGTGGGCGTGCACATTGCGGACGTAACCCACTACGTTCGGCCGGGCTCTGCTTTGGAGCGCGAGTCGTACGAGCGCGCAACGTCTGTTTATTTGGTGGACCGCGTAGTTCCCATGCTGCCGGAAGTGCTCAGCAACCACGTGTGTTCGCTGCGCCCCAACGAGGATAAATTTACGTTTTCGGCCGTTTTTGAAATGACCCCGGAGGCCGAGGTGGTGGATCGCTGGTTTGGCCGCACAGTCATTCATTCGCAGCGACGCCTGGCCTACGAGGAGGCTCAAGCTGTTCTAGAAGGAGCGGATGATCCCCTCGCGTCTCCCTTGCGCGCCATGAATAAGATGGCGCAAACCCTCCGTGCCAAGCGGATGAAGAACGGAGCCATTGCGTTCGATCGCGCGGAGATCAAGTTCAAGTTGGACGAACACAACAAACCTCTGGGTGCCTTTCTCAAGGTGGCCCTAGACGCCAACAAACTCATTGAAGAATTCATGCTGTTGGCCAACATCAGCGTGGCCCAAGTGGTGGGAAGAGGGTCCAACCAAAAGCCCACCGGCCGCGCCATGGTTTACCGCATCCACGACGACCCGGACCCCTCCAAATTGACCGACCTAAGCCTCTTTGTGCGCCCCTTTGGCTATGCCCTGGCGGTGGACGGCAGGCAAGCCATACGCCGCAGTTTGAACACCTTGCTGGCGCAGGTAAAAGGAACCCCGGAGGCCAACCTGATTGAAACGTTGGCCGTGCGCACCATGGCCAAGGCCGTGTACAGCACCCAAAACGTGGGCCACTACGGATTGGCTTTTGACGATTACACCCACTTTACGTCCCCCATCCGACGCTATCCAGACATGATGGTGCACCGCCTGTTGCAGGATTTCTTGGACGGCAAGTCCGGTCCCCTGGCCACGGAATTGGACGCCGCATGCGTGCATTCCTCCGAACGCGAAAAGGCCGCTTCGGAAGCCGAACGCGCATCCATCAAGTTCATGCAGGCCGTCTACATGGAGCAGTTCTTGGGCCAAGAACTGGACGGCGTCATTTCCGGCGTTTCCGAGTGGGGCGTTTTCGTGGAGGTGCCGTCCACCGGTTGCGAAGGGCTGGTTAGACTCCGCGAATTCACCGACGATTTTTACACCTTAGACACCGCCAACTACCGCTTGGTGGGTGAGCGTTCTGGGAACGTACACCAACTGGGAGACCCCCTCCGAATTGTGGTGAAAGAGGTAGACATCCTTCGGAAGCAAATAGACTTTGGCTTGCCGCGCGCCGAAGGCGCACCTGCCGCTCCCGGAGCAAATTCCCGCGGCCGATGGTCAGACACCTCGCCACATGCGGCCGGCGCTTCGCGCGGTCGCCCAGCTTCCGGGGGAAGAAATGCCGGCGGAAGGCCGTCCGCAGGGGGCCGCGGACCCAGTAAATCCCGCGGTGGCAGCGATGGCGGCAACAGCGGCGGCAGCAAGCGCCGCTAAACGCCGAACTTCAGCGCCCTCTTTAGTTGGGCGCCACTTCCACCGCCGGTGCGGTTTCGTCCGGCGCGTGGGTTACGGGTGGAGTCCACGTGTTGTTTTTGCGCTCCACATCCGCCATCCACTGGTGCGGATCCACCACCACTTGGGTGATTTCTTCGGACGAAATACCCACCTGCAGCACGTAGCTGGGGTGCGTCCAGTCCCAGGCGCGCACTACCGTCGGGACGGCTCTTCCGCCCGCGGATTTGCGGTTTTCAGGCTGTTTTTGGCTCAAAGAGAGCGGCACGTGGTACACGTAGGTGGCTCCTGAGCGCGTGTGCACCTCTACGTCAAAGGGCATGGGAAAATTGCCCACCCGACGCAGGTTGATTCCGGTGGAACCGGCACCGAAGCGCTGCACCCCTTCTGCGGAGTAGTCAATGCCTTTGGTGGTCCCGGCCCAGAGCGCCAAGTACCAATCCAGCTCCATGCCGGATTTGCGTTCCGCCAATCGGATCAAGTCCGACGGTTCTGGGTGTTTGAATTTCCAGTGTTCGTAGTAGGCCCGCATCGTGGCCCAAAAGGCGTCTTCGCCCACAATGTTGCGCAGTTGCACCAAAAACAGGCTGCCCATGGAATAAGACGCAATGGAATACGCAAAATTGACGTCGTAGAGGTCCGCGGGAGTGGTAAGGGGCTCTTGCGCGCCGCGTTTGCGAAGCGCCAAATACCCGCGCAGGGAGCCGAGGTGCGGATTCAATTCGTATTTGCGCGTCAGCACGTTCATGACCTCGTCCTCCGCGAAGGTGGCAAAGCCCTCGTCCATCCAGGAGTAGGCCTGTTCGTTGGTGCCCAGCATTCCGTGGAACCACGCGTGGCAGGTCTCGTGCGCAAAGAGCCCCAGAAACCCTTCGTACTCGTCACCCTGGGCCAACATCAGGGTGGCCATGGGGTACTCCATGCCGCCGTCGCCTCCTTGGATGACGCTGAAATGCGGGTAGGCGTAAGGGCCAAATTTTTCGGCCATGAAGGCAAAGAACAGCGGCGCATCCTGGGCCAGTCGGTCCCAATGGCGGCTGCTTTTGGCGTCTGGAAGGTGGTAAAATTGGAGGAGGGGACCGTTGGGAATTTGGATTTTTTGGTGCACAAATTCGGGGTCTGCGGCCCACACAAAATCGTGGACGTTTTCTGCTTCAAAGCGCCACCAGCGAACCTCTTTTTTGGCTTTGCGTCCTTTGGACGGAATGGGCTCGTTCACAAGTGCCGGAACCTGCACACCGGTAGCGCCCACCACGTAGGTTGCGGGCAGGCCAATGTTCACTTCAAACCTGCCGAAATCCCCATAAAACTCGCGTCCCACGTAGGGGTCCGGATGCCATCCGTGCCGGTCGTAGGCGGCCAATTTTGGGTACCACTGCGCCATGGAGTAGTCCACGCCCTCCTTGTTGTTGCGCCCGGACCGTCGGATTTGAACGGGAACTTGACCGTCAAAATCCAAGGTCAATTCGGTGGTTTGCCCGGGCAGCAGCGGCTGAGCCAGCACGGCGCGCAAGACCGTATTTTGGGTTTCAAAGTACAAGTCAACGCCGTTTTGCTTGAGGTTGCTGACCGTCTGACGGCCGGCTTCGTCCGGGCGAAGCTTGGAAATCCGGTCCGTAACGCGCTTGTCTGGGTCCGCAATGGTTCGGGACCGAACGTCCATCATAGATTCCGGCTGGAAGGCATTGAAGTACAAGTGGTAGTAAACCTCCCGGAGGGTGTCTGGGCTGTTGTTGGTGTACTTCAACCGTTCCCAGCCCGAAAAAGCGTGGTTTTCCGGGTTCAACTGCACCGAAAGGGTGTAGTCCACGTGGTTCTGCCAGTACCCGTTTTGGGACCATGCGGCGACGGGAAGAAGGGCGCACACGGCAACCCAAAAGACCGATTTTTGCATGCCCCGAAGATAAGCGGTTCTGGGAAGATTCGCCGCGGCGGAAGACGCTCCGCTTAGTGCAGATCGTTAAGTCGGTCGTTGGGAGGAAGCCCGATGGCGGTGGTTGCGGCCTCGATTCCTTGCCAAAAGTGAATTTTCTCCAGGACGGGGTTAAGGAGGTTGGTCATGACGCAGTAGGCGGTGAGGTGGTCTACATGTCCGTGGTGTCGGTGGTGTTCCTCCGGAGTTTGGATCAGTCGGGCCCGCTGCATCCAACCTACCCAAACCGGCCGTTCGCTGGTGCGCAGGTGGGACCATTTGTGAATGATGTTCGCGTTGGCACTGAGTACCAAACCAAAAACCCATTGCCACGAAATCGTGCCGGTGGCCGCAAAGACCACCAGGGCGATGACGGCACCCAAAATGTAGCTGTAGCGGGTTAGGTACCAGTAGCTTCGCTGGGTCATTCGGTACGGATTGGCGTGGTGTAGGGTATTGATTTCCACCACGGTAGGTCCCACCAAAGGCATGTCAGGTTTTCCATAACGGTCCATCCAAAAATGAACCACTCCCGTGAAAAAGTCCGCCAAGACATAAATGCCCAAAATTTGGGCGGTTACCACCAAGTATTCCATCCAACCAAATTCCGAATTGGCGTTTGGATGGCCGTGGCAGGATTTGCTTCAGAGACGATGAGTTTTTGCACAAAGTGCAAAAACTTGATCGCTTCACGGACACAGGCTACAGCGCGTCTCCGGCCTCCAGGAGCCGTGGTCCTTTTTCGGTTTGGGTGAGTCGGCACCAAGTATTGACGCTGTCGTGCTCCAAGAAAAGGGTCCAATTTTCGTCCGCGGCGCGGTGCAGGATTTCCGACTTCTCTTTCAAAGTGATCAGCGGGCGGGTGTCGTAGCCCATGACGTAGGGGAGGGGAATGTGCCCCACGGACGGCAGCAAGTCCCCCATGTACAGCAGCTTGCCGCCTTGGTGCGGCAGCAGGGGAAGCATTTGGGCTTCGGTGTGGCCGTTGACCACCACGGCTTGGAAGCCCAAGGGGGTGTCTACGGTGCGCGCACCGTCCGGGAGGTCGAAGAATTTCAATTGACCGGATTCGTGCAAGGGGGCAATGTTCTCGTGGAGAAAGCTTGCCTTTTCGCGTGCATTGGGCTGGGTGGCCCATGCCCAGTGCCGGGCGTTGGACCAAAAGGTGGCGTTTGGGAAGGCCGGAACCAGCAGGCCGTCCGCGCGTCGCTCCACAGCACCGCCCACGTGGTCAAAGTGCAGGTGGGTCAAGAAGACGTCCGTGATGTCCGAGCGGTGGTACCCGGCGGCAGCCAGGCTGCGGTCCAAGGTGGTGTCCCCGTGCAAGTGGTAGTGGGAAAAGAACTTTTCGTCCTGTTTTTGGCCGATCCCGGTGTCCACCAGGGTGAGTCGGTCTCCGTCTTCCACCAGCAACAGCCGCATGGACCACGTGCAAAGATTGTTTTCGTCCGCGGGGTTGGTGCGCTGCCACAGGGATTTTGGAACCACGCCAAACATGGCGCCGCCGTCCAATTTGAAAAATCCGGTGGGAATGGAAGTGATTTTCATCGTTTGGCTCGGAAAAACTCGGTCAGGAGATCGCCGCAAAGCTCTGCTTCAACGCCGCTGCGAACCTCGGTTTTGGGGTGAAACTTGCCGCCTTGGGTTTGGAAGCCCCGCTTGGCGTCTGAGGCACCGTAGACCACGCGGCCGATTTGGGACCAAAACAAGGCGCCGCAGCACATGGTGCACGGTTCCAAAGTGACGTACAGGGTGCAGTCTACCAAGTATTTTGCGCCGAGGTAGTTGGCGGCGGCGGTGAGGGCTTGCATTTCTGCGTGCGCCGTGACGTCGATCAGGCGCTCGGTGAGGTTGTGTGCTCGGGCCAGGATGCGGCCGTTGGCCACCACCACGGCGCCCACGGGAACTTCGTCTTGTTCGTAGGCTTTTAGGGCCTCTTTCAAGGCCTCGCGCATGAACAGCACATCGGGGTCAATAGGCGTCTCCACCCGCCAAAGGTAATCCGTACTTTTGTGTCCATGTACAGAACGCACACTTGCGGAGAACTTCGCGCGGCCCACATCGGGCAAACGGTTACCCTGTCGGGTTGGGTGCAACGCCGTCGGGATTTTGGCGGCATGACCTTTGTGGACCTTCGGGACCGCTACGGCATCACCCAGCTTTCCTTCAACGATTTAATCGACGCTTCGCTGGTGGAGCAGGCGCGCGGATTGGGCCGGGAGTTTGTGGTGCAGGCCGTGGGCACGGTTCTGGAGCGCGAGAACAAAAACCTTCACTTGGCCACCGGCGACGTGGAAATTCGGGTAACGGAATTGCGCATTCTGAACGGCTCCAAAACCCCGCCGTTCACCATTGAAGACGCTACGGACGGCGGTGAGGAGCTGCGCATGCAGTACCGCTATTTGGACCTACGACGCGCGCCGATTCGCAACAATTTGTTGCTTCGAAACCGAGTTAACTTATTGGTTCGTAATTATTTGGCAGAACACGGTTTTGCGGACATCGAAACACCCTTTTTGATCAAATCCACGCCGGAAGGCGCGCGTGATTTTGTTGTGCCCAGCCGCGTGCACGCCGGTGAGTTCTATGCCTTGCCGCAGTCGCCCCAAACGTTTAAACAGTTGCTGATGGTGGGCGGCATGGACCGCTACTACCAAATTGTGCGCTGTTTCCGGGACGAAGATTTGCGTGCAGACCGCCAGCCAGAATTCACGCAGATTGACTGCGAAATGGCCTTTGTGGAGCAGGAAGACATTCTTGCGATGTTCGAAGGAATGGTTCGGTCTGTGGTTAAGGACGTGCACGGCCTGGAGCTGGGCGCGTTTCCCCGCATGACCTACGCCGACTCGATGCGCCTGTACGGTAACGACAAGCCCGACATTCGTTTTGGCATGACCTTCGTGGAACTTACGGACCGCGTGCAGGGCGCCGGATTCCCGGTGTTTGACGCCGCCGAATTGGTGGTGGGCATCAAAGTGGACGGCGCAGGAGCCTACACGCGAAAGCAGCTGGACGCCTTGACGGACTACGTGAAGCGCCCGCAGCTGGGCATGTCCGGCATGATTTGGATGAAGGTGGACGAGAGCGGCGTTCCCACCTCTTCCGTGAATAAGTTTTTTGACGAGGCAGCTTTGCGCGGTTGGGCGGAGGCTTTTGGCGCCACACCGGACGATTTGGTGTTGGTGCTGGCCGGTGCCGCAGCAAAAACCCGCAAGGCCTTGAGCGAGTTGCGGTTGCACGTGGCGGAAAACGAGGGTTTGCGCAAGCCCAACGAGTTTGCGCCTCTGTGGGTACTTGATTTCCCGCTCTTGGAGTACAACGAAGAGGCGGAGCGCTGGTTTGCCATGCACCACCCGTTCACCAGCCCCAAGCCGGAGGACATTTCTTTGTTGGACACGGACCCCGGTGCGGTGCGCGCCAACGCCTACGACATCGTATTGAACGGCAACGAGATAGGAGGCGGTTCCATCCGGATCCACGACCGCGCCGTCCAAGAACGGATGTTCGCTCTTCTGGGCTTCACGCCGGAGGAAGCCCAAGAGCAGTTTGGCTTTCTGCTGAATGCTTTTGAATACGGCGCACCTCCGCACGGCGGCATCGCCTTTGGCTTCGATCGTTTGGTAGCGCTTCTGGGCGGAGATGAAGTGATTCGTGACTATATTGCCTTCCCCAAAAACAACGCCGGCCGGGACGTTATGATAGACGCACCCAGCCCCATCGATGCCAAGCAATTGACGGAGTTGCATTTGGGGATAAAACCTCAATAAACTTATTGCACCATTTGCGTGTTGCAGTAGTTAAAGAATTTTCTGCCATGCACTGCAAATACCGCGTAGTCCTCTCGTCTTTAGCCGCCGTATTTTTCTCCGCAGCAGTTTCTGCGCAATCAACCGTCCCCGGGGTACTTACCGCGCCGGACGAGCCGTCGGTGTGGGTGAACGCCATGGTGGATCCGTCGGTCAACGTGTACGACGCAGTAGCGCAATTTGAGGCGTATTGGAAGGACCGTCCGGTGGAAAAAGGACACGGGTGGAAGCAGTTTCGCCGTTGGCAAGCGTTTATGGAGCCGCGGGTGTACCCCACGGGGGAACGGCCCAACCCCACGGTACTGTACCAAGCGCAGCAAGAGCTGCAGGTGCAGTTGAATGCGCAAAAGGGAGGCGTTTCCGGATCCGAGTCAACCACCACCGGGATCGGTAACTGGACCCTAGTAGGTCCGGTGGACGGGAATGCCATTGCGGGTATTGGACGCGTGAATGCCATTGCTTTTCACCCCACCGTGCCGAATCGCCTGTTTGCGGGTGCGCCGGCAGGCGGCTTGTGGCGCTCGGACGACAACGGCGCCACCTGGTCCACCAACACGGATTTGCTGCCCAACTTGGGCGTCAGCGCCATTGCCATCGACCCCCTGCACCCGGACACCATGTACATCGGTACCGGAGACCGGGACGCGGGAGACACGTATTCGATTGGCGTACTCAAAACAGTCGACGGCGGACAAACGTGGACTACCACGGGCCTTACCATGACCGTGGACCAGAACCGACGCGTGACCGGATTGGCCATCCATCCCACCCAACCCCAAACGGTAGTGGCCACCACGCGCAATGGCATTTTCCGCACTACGGACGGCGGCACTACCTGGTCTCCGGTGCAAGGCGGCACCTTCCAAACCGTGCAAAGCGTGCCCGGCAACGGCCGCCTGCTCTACGCCAGTACCTACAACAACACACGCATTTTCCGTTCCACAGACTTTGGCGCTACCTGGTCCATGGTTACCACCGGCTTGCCTACCACCAACTGCATTCGCTCGGAAATCGCCACCACCGCAGCAGACACCAATTACGTGTACGCGGTGTACAGCGCCAACAACTACGGCTTACTGGGGGTCTACCGCTCCACAGACCGCGGGGTTAACTGGACGCAAGTAAAAGGACCCACCAACCCCAACTTACTGGACTGGGGCGTGAACGGAACGGGTACCGGTGGCCAAGGATGGTACGATTTGGCCATTGCCGCATCTCCGGTCGACAAGGATGTGGTTTTGGTAGGAGGGGTCAACATTTGGCGCTCGTCCAACGGAGGCACCAACTGGACGTTGAGTGGCCACTGGACCGGCGGCGGAGGCAAACCTTTTGTGCATGCAGACGTCCACATTTTAGCGTTTAAACCCAACACGGCCGAGGTTTGGGCCGGGTGCGACGGCGGCATGTACGTGTCTCCCAACAGCGGGTCGCTCTCGTGGTCTTCCCAAAACATGGGCCTGTCCATTTCCCAGTACTACAAAATTGCGGTGACGGATGCCGCTCCTGCGATGACTTTAGCGGGTTCTCAGGACAACGGAACCCACTTGAACGACAACGGTTTTGACCGCGTTCGCGGCGGCGACGGAATGGATTGTGGCATTGCCCAAGACAACCCCAATGTGATGTACTCATCTGTTTACTACGGAGATTTCCGCAAGAGCACCAACCGTGGGCAGTCGTTTAACGCGCCCTTTAATTTGACGCCGTCGGGCAGTGGGAACTGGGTGACGCCGTTTTTGGTGAGCCAACACAATTCCAATGTGCTCTATGCGGGCTTCAGTCAGGTTTGGAAGTCTGCCAACGGGGGGGCAACATTTACAGCAACCTCGGCGGCATTGAACGGCACCAACAACATGGATGTTTTGGCGGAGTCCCCGTCGGATCAGAACGTGTTGGCTGCGGCCATCGACGACAAACTGTACCGTTCCGTGAACGGGGGCGCTTCGTGGACCCTGATTTCCGGGTCCATGGGCAGCACGCAAGCCATCACCGGGGTTGCCTTTTCGCACAACGATCCCAACCGCATGTGGGTAACTCGTTCCGGCTATCAGTCCGGCCAAAAGGTTTACGAAACGGGCAACGGAGGCATTTCGTGGGCCAATATTTCGGCCAATTTGCCCAACATTCCCGCCAACTGCGTTGTGGAGCAACCGGGATCGAACGGCCTGGTGTATGTGGGCACGGACTTGGGTGTTTTCTACAAGGACGCCACCCTCACTTCTTGGATTCCCTTCATGCAAGGGCTGCCCAACACGGTGGTGAACGACTTGGAAATCCTGATGGGCCCGGGCTTAGTGCGGGCCGGAACCTACGGACGAGGCATTTGGCAGTCACCGCTGGTGAACAGCTACTTGCGCAAGCCGCAAGCCGCCTTTGCGGCCCAACCTTCCGCACCCTGTACGGTTGCGGACACCGTTAATCTGCGTGATGCTTCTGGATTTATTCCCACGGCTTGGAGCTGGACTGTTCAACCCGCTACGCACGCCTTTGTGGGCGGTACGTCGGCAACGTCGCAGAACCCACGCGTGGTGTTCAGCGCCCCCGGAAACTACCTGGTTCAGCTGATTGCGCAGAACGCCTACGGTGCAGACACCTTGGTGAATGTCCGCGCCGCTCAGGTGGGAGGCGCCTCGCTGCCTTGGGCAGACCCCATGGATTTGCCTTTGGCAGAGCGTTGGAACGTTGTGAACCCGGGCAACGACGCAACCTGGTCTCTGGCGACCGTATCCGGTAATGCTCCAGGAACCTCTGCGGCGGTTTTGGGATGGAATGCGGGCTCCACGCCAGGTTCCACGGATGCGCTGCAGTCCACATCGTTGAATTTAACGGGAGCCGTTCAGCCGCGGTTGGTGTTTGAGTACGCGTACCGCCGAAAACTAAACACCAATACAGACTCCCTTTTTGTCCTCGTTTCTACGAATTGCGGAGCCACCTGGACCCGCCTGAAGTCGTATGGGGAGAACGGTTCTGGATCGTTTGCAACGGGTGCGTCAACTTCTGCATCGTTCGTGCCCAATGCGCCAAGTGACTGGAGACGCGATTCAGTCTCTTTAGCGGGCTTGTCCGCATCCACGGGCATTCGCGTCGCTTTTGTGGGTCGTTACGGGGGAGGCAACAATCTCTACATCGACAACATCAACCTTAAATCCGCGCCGGTTTCTCCTGTGGCGGCCCTATACGCTCATCCCACGTCGTGCGTGGGTAGGGTCGTAACGTTCTACAGCACATCGTCCGGTCAGCCCACTTCGTACCTCTGGACGTTCCCAGGGGGTACGCCGTCCACGAGCACTGCGGCTCAGCCAACGGTGGTGTACACCTCGCCGGGCTCTTATGCGGCAACGCTTCAAGTAACTTCGGCGGGAGGTACGAATACGGTTTCCGTACCGGCTGTTGTGGCGGTGTCGCCTGCGGTCAATCCGACCGTCTCCATCACAGCGTCGAGCACATCCTTTTGCAAGAATGCACCGGTTACGTTTACGGCCAATGCAAGCGGCGCGGGCTCAACACCCCTATTCTACTGGACGGTCAACGGACAGCCGCGTGGGAATGCGGGCAACACCTTTACCATCAACACCCTGAACACAGGGGACAGCGTGCGGGTAGCACTGCGTTCGTCGGAGTCTTGCGCCCCTACGGGTACCGTAAATTCTGCGCCGGTGGTGGTGAATGTTTTGGCCCTACCAACCGTTGGATTTGGTCCTTATCCGTCCGTTTGCCAAGGAAGTCAGCCGTTCCAGTTGATGGGCAATCCTGCGGGCGGGGCCTTCTCTGGTTCTGGAGTTTCCGGCAGTATGTTTTATCCGGCGAACGTTGGTCCGGGCAACTTTGTGGCAACCTACACCTATACCAACGCGCAAGGTTGCACCAATACAGACACGGCCCTAGTGCGCGTAGTGGCGAAACCAACCGTACTGTTCTCCTTTACGAACAAGGAATACTGCATTACCGACGCGGCAACCCCCTTGAACATGGGATACCCAACCGGCGGTACGTATAAAATTGGCAGCCAGACGGTTACCCAAGTCAATCCCGCCACCTTGGGATTGGGCACACACGTGGTGACCTACCAGTATTCGAATTCCCTGTGCTCCGTTTCCAAGTCAGACACGGTATTCGTTAAGGCGGCACCTAGCAAACCCTGGGTACTTGACTACGGCGATTCGCTGTTTTGCACGGCAACCGGCGTGAAGTACCAGTGGCTGGACAGCGCCGGAGTAGCGGTACCTGGCGCCAACTCTGCCATCTTTAAAGCTCAGGTTCCGGGCTACTACCGCGTACGGGTTTCCGTTGGGGGTTGCTCCGCAGAGTCCAATACGTTCCAGGTAGTTTCCACGCCGGAGACGGAGTGGGCGTCGCGTCGTTTGTGGGTTGTTCCCACGGTAACCACGGGGCCCGTAGCGGTGCAATTTGCCACGCAAGCGTCTGCGGTTTATTCCTTGGACGTTCTTTCGTCCGACGGCTCCTTGTTGCTGAAGCGTTTGGGCACCGGCACCGGAAGTGCGCAGAAAGAGTCCTTGGATTTGAGCGGTTGGGCACCTGGAGTCTACTTCGTCCGCTGGACGGATGCCGGCACGGCGCAAACCCAGCGTGTTGTGCTCCAGCGTCCTTAAGCGTTTGCACGTCGTCCCGGGACGCCCTTAAAAGAGTGAGGCGCCGCGGTAACGCGGCGCCTCACTCTTTTTTCGTACACCCCACCGGCTAGCGCGGTTCCGGGATTCTGAATTAAGTCCGTTGGAATTTTTTAGCGGGCAACGGAAACCATGTGCGCAAACAGGCTTTCAAAAAGCGCTATTCCATCGCTGTTGCCCAAATCGCTGTCTACAGCCCGTTCGGGGTGCGGCATCATGCCCATTACGTTGCGGTGGCGGTTCGTGATTCCCGCAATGTTTTCCGCGGCCCCGTTGGGGTTGGCCTCTGGGGTAATGGAGCCTACTTCGGTGCAGTAACGAAACAACACTTGGCCATTGTCGTTCAACTCTTTTAAGACTTCTTCACTGGCGTGGAAACGACCCTCGCCGTGCGCAATTGGAATTTTGAACACGCCATTTTCCTCTAGTCCCGCAGTAATCGGACTCAAGGGAGACTGTACGCGAAGGTGTACGTTTTTGCAGATGAATTTATGCGATGCGTTGTGGAGCAAAGCGCCTGGAAGCAGGCCGGATTCCGTCAAAATCTGAAAGCCATTGCACACCCCAAAAACATAGCCTCCTCGTTCTGCGTGGCGCATAACCTCGCCCATAATGGGAGAGAATCGGGCAATTGCAC
>Ga0102917_1000404_pt1 | contig 14135 bp, 6 predicted proteins | sample Colrivmet1562A02_FD_78201 | JGI IMG/M metagenome (GOLD analysis project Ga0102917, IMG submission 78201) | Estuarine microbial communities from the Columbia River estuary - metaG 1562A-02 | ecosystem: Environmental > Aquatic > Marine > Intertidal zone > Estuary | place: USA: Columbia River...
CCAATGTCAAAGTTGAACGAACCGGCAAGTTCGTCGACTTCGAAGTAGTTACCGTAACCGAGACGAGTTTGCGAAGCAGGATCATTTAGCTTCGTCGTACCCTTATTCATGTTTTGCTTCTAGTTGTCGATAGTTTCAATACGAATACCGTTGATATAAGCTTTACCCGGATCAATGTTCATCTTGACAAGGCTAGCAGTATCTGAGAATGTGCCAGAATCTTTCGTCAGTGTAAGGAACTGATCGATGACATAGTTGCCAGATTCTTCGTAAGTTCTTGCTGCGAGTTGACGGCCAATGACATTATAGACAGTGTCTTGATTTACACGATACGGACGACCGTCTGTGAACTCGATGATTGGAAGGAATTCTGAGTTTGCATCGGCTTCGGCTTTTGTCAGTACGCTGATGACTGGTGTCAACTTCAGACGATCTGCGCCAGGAGCAGCAAAGTTGAAAGTACCGGTGGCATTGTCAAGAAGCGACTGATCTTGATTTGAGTTAACAATGCTTTCATTTGTATAGAAACCAACAGACTTATCAAAGCCAGTATTCGAATACTTGTTTACAACCTCGAACTGAGAAGCAACTCTCGAGAAGAAACCCTTCTGATAGATTGTGCCTTCGCCGATCGTAACACCATAACCAGTTCCGATAGGAACGGTTGTTGCGTTTGCCACTTGAATCGTAGCAAGGAATGTTTCTGCTGCGAGCTCAAGCTCGCCTAATTCGGTGGCAGTAAATGTAGAAGTGGTCGAGTTATTTGCGATGGTAACATGTGGCTCTACGTAGTAACCTGAACCTTGTCCAATGATCTGAACAGCTGTGACTTTACCTAGACTGTCTGTTGTAAGTGAACCAACTGCACCCGAACCAACAATTGCAACTACGTTCGCAGATACACCAGATCCGAAATTACGAATCTGCTCGCCAGCTGCAAATCGGAACTTAATCGTATTTGCAGAAATAAGATCAGGATATTCTGGTCTCACCTTCAAGATAAGAGCAGAGCTATTAGCAGTTGTATTCGCTTCGATAATCACGGCATTTGCAACGCCGTTCTGAATTACAGATCCGGCCACAAAGCTTGCAGCAGCTGCAGCACCACCTGTACTATTTTGTACAGCAAGTGCCGACATCACTACAACCGTGTCGCTATTACTAAACTTCGAAGCGCCATCGTTTACTTTGATATTGAAGATAGGATAAGACTTATTGAAAACCGTAAGAGTTTCATCTGCTGCAAAAGAATCTGTTTCGAAATCTGTTCCTGAACTGATGTAGTTCACAAACAGCGTGTTCAAATCTGGTGAACGAGATTGCAGACCAGCGGTCGTCTTTACAATGTATGCTTCGACATTTGCGGCGTTCTTGACATATAGGTTGTTATAAAGAGTGACATCGACTTGTAGACCATCGGTCGTTAGATCGTTGATCTTGATATAAGGAACTTTATCATGCTTAGTAATCGTACAACCATCGATGATTGTGCCACGCTTGAATACGTTGTCACCAAACTTCTCAATTTGATTTTGCAAGATTGACTGGAGCTGGTTAAGCTCACGGGCTTGGACTGCGACACCAGGTTGGAACAAGACTTTATAAAAGTCTTTCTTGACGTCGAAGTCATCAAAATAAGGAGATACGTTTAGGTTGGTTTCCAGAGCCATTTAATTAAAACTCCAATACTATCTTTATAATTTCTGATTTGTTATCGTTACGAGCGATAGGATCAAGATTCTCTAAGTAAAGAACCTCGCCGCTACCGACTACAAAGTCTCCATTGTATTTATTCAATAATGGGGAAAGCTCTGCAGAAGATACTACTCCTGCGATATCTATGACTCCACGCGCATCAAGGTTAAAGATGCCTGATTTATTACTAATCCACAATATATCAGAAGCGCCGTCGATCTCATCGAGATGGTGGACTCTGCCGCGCGGCTGCGCATATGAAATCAGACTTTCTTGCTTAATCTCTTCGTCTTCGAGGAACGGTACTCCGCCGGTGCTAAATGTGCCAATCAATCGAGTTAGCTGGCGAGAGTAGTTGAATGAACTCGCTACTCTGTCGTTGATTTCAATCGTTCCAGTAATAGATGCTGTCGTACCCGACACAGGAACTACGGTGTCTCCTGACATACCACCAACACCGATGATACGACTTCCAGAAGTAAATACTCCTGCAACATTTGACAATTCAATTTGACTTGATCCAGAGAACGATACGATGCCGCTCGCTTCTACGACGATAGCTGACACTTCACAATCTTCTGCCGTAAACGAGCTGTTGGTATTTGCAGTCGTAATACGATAGTCTTGTGGAACGTTGGCTACTGTCGAGATATAGTTGTTCGAACCGTCTGTGACAAGAACATAGTCGCCAACTTCAAAGGCATCTTTGTAAGTAGGAGCATCTGGATTTCTAAGAGCTACAGTAATAACTCCGTTCGATCCTGATACACTTGCATCTCCGTTGATCGTAACGAGAGGAGCTGAAGTATATCCAGAACCTGCGTTAGTAATTGTAACAGATGTAATAACTCCTGAACCGTTATTTGCGAATGTGCCTGCTGCACCTGTTCCATCAGTTCCAGAATTGTTAAAGACGAGTTGATTATTCGCAGTGCTATTGTATCCTGTTCCACCACTTACAATAGTAGCAGTAGTCGAAAGAAGGCCGAAGTCTGTCTTTTCAATCGTCGTGCTAGCTGCTGTAATTGAAACGTTGCCGTGCAGCTTTAACTTTCTATATTGATAGACTTTCTCACCAACAGAAAAACCTGGTCCAATTACATTGTTGATATTCATATCGACCTTTGTAAAGGTCGGATTCTTAATTACTCCGACTTGTCGAAAATCATTTTCTGTTGAAATGATACCGCTCTCGCTGTTATTAAACTTGGCGCTGATGCATATTCTTTTTGCAAAGAGTTCATTGTAAGGATCTGAGCCATGGCCATTCTTTGGAGAAATAATTGGACGCAATGATGCTGGTGCAAAGTACGTAGAGCTTGATACGACCGGTGGAAGCTGAATAAATGTTTCGTCGAAAATAGATGGAGGAATAGTAATAGGCTGTTCAGAAACATATGATTCAGCCTTTCGATAGTTTTCTCCTACCGCTAGCAATTCGACTCTATTCACGGAATTTGTAGATGCCGCATCGATATATACAATTCCTTCTGCGGGAGTCGATTCTTCGCCATCTCCCCAAACGAATGCATATGGATATACTTCATAAGTATCTCCAGCAGAAGGAGTATTAATAAACGAGGAATCAAGAATAAATTTCTTCTGTGCAGAAGTGCCTTCATAGTTAACGATTCTTCGATACTCACCGATAGCAAGACCCGAAGTCATCTTCATGACACAACCTTGATAGTAGTCATCGATCGATACTGCAGTTGCTGGTGCACCATAAAATGTAGGAATACCTTGTACGGTGATATCGGCTGTTAAGAGTGTGGCACTGGCAATATAGTTGTCATAACCTGCACCAGGATCTTCTACCTTAATGACTTCAATCGTTCCTCGAGTAGCGCCATCAATGACCGAGGTGTTGGCAATGATAGGAACGTATTGCGAAGTAGCAAACTTTTCATACTGAGATTTTGTGATGGTGTACATGTATTTCCATACATATCCGTCACCTGTTTCGACAGGATTGAGATCGGCGGCACTACCTACACGAGAAGGTGCAACAGTCGAATTTACATTGATAGTATCAGTGCTTTTGTTGAACAAGCACTTCCAAACGTTGTACTCTGTATCGTCGTCGACAGTGATAAAGAAGTTCTTGGTTTCAAGATCGCCGTCAAGATGATCATACATCGCATAGTGTGTGTTTGATTCCCACAGATTCTTTTTCGCCATATGAACTACATCATCAGAAGAAATTCTCTTCGCGAAGATCATATTGTCATAGACGTTCGTGTCTGTATCACGAATGCTATTATTCGGAACAGGAATAATCGTGTCGCTGTTAGCATAAGGAATATGACGAGCGGCATACACAAAGTAATCATTGTTAGCAAAGCTATTCATGAAGTTTGCAGCTGCCGCTACATTAAAACTACTCGTAATGAGTTTTTGAGTTACTGCCATTTATTCCTCTATCGTCTTTGTCAAGAAGTGACCAGCGTTAATATCTCCGCTAGTGCTACCATTCGCTGTTATATTTATAGGACTTCCATTCGCGGTTAACGATAGTTTCACCGTATTTGGAGTAGTATTTACAATATAATAATTTTGATTATTTGCAAGTTTTTCAATTCTTAGAATGTGCGTTTCTGCCGTTGAGTTAGAATAAATGCTAACCGCTTTACCGATAGAGTTCGCAAGCTTTATTGAAGTAGCGTTTGCGCTTCGAATGAAGTATTCACTGCCTTCTGCAAGACCAACAGCAGTAGATCCACCATTCTTTGTATACTTAACAACATCACCTATTCTAAACAGATTGTTTGCTACGCTAATAGTATTTGAAGTAATTGCATTTGTTACAAACGATAGAGACACGTTTGCTTGCACAGCCGTATTCGATGTGGTGTAAAGAACCAAGTCGCCATTTGCAAACGGATTAATAACCTTCGTCAATGTATGCAATGCCAGTGTGTTACTGATTGCAACAGTATTGAGATTCAGAGCATCTCCACCTCTTGTTTCAGAGATCTTGATGCCTGTCGTATTTGCGAACACTACGTAATAGTATTCGTTATTTGATAGGCTCGAAGAAGTTCCTACACCAAGTGTTTGTGCTTCTGACGTAGTATATTGTAAATAATCATGTACATTTAGTGGGAATGTGGTATAATAAGGATTAGTCCCTAACGATATCAGATCAGTATCATTGTTGACATCCATTACCTTAAACTTGAAACTGACATCTTCGAAGTCGGTCTGAATAGTATCATTCACAGTCGAAACGTCGTCATTCGAGTTAAATTGGATTTCTTGCCCAGTAGAAATGCTTGTCAAAGCGAGTGCGGCATTCGATTCTTCTACGATCAATGCAGATCCAAAGAACTTCGTTCCAGCCATATGCATGACTTTCTTGAACATGTCAGAATATCTATCTACCGAGATTTTCGAAAGAATCTCATAAGAATACTCTTGGTAATAGTCTCCGTCGTGCACGTAGATATCGTCAGACAAGAACCCTTTCGAGCTTCTGTAATATCCGATTCCAAGGCCATGGCCGTCGAGAACCATCTTTGCGGTTCCAGATCTCAGATTATCTTCTGATACAAAGTCAACGATTTCTGCATTCGAATATGCAAAACCTGAATCGATGACTTGAAGAGCAGTGACTTCACCGTTTGACGTCACAACGTTTGCTGTGATATCCGCATTCAATCCGATAGGATACAATTCTGTGATATCTTCAGTCACACCTATTACGTCAGCTTCGGCGCCAGAAACTTCGCCGATCATCGGCTCATTTGGCAACCAAGTATTTTCGAATGTGATTCTCTTGGCAAGCATCTGCGAACTGTTACTTGATTTTACAATCGCTTTGGCAGTCGATACAATCTCGAAAAGACTTACGCTCGAAATAAGCGCGTTTGCGGTAGGTACTGTATAAGAATATAGTAAAGCGTTATTTGTAATAGGTGCAGTGTTTCCAGTCACTCTGACATAATTGCGTACAACACTTTCATGAGTGTTGGAGAAGATTGAAGAAACAGTAGCATTAACTACACTTGCAGTAAGGAAGTGTCCAGTTTCTGATACACTAGTAGCTGTAATATCAACATTAGAACCAGTAGATGTGGTTGAAAGAGCAAGACCAGTACTATTTGCGTATCTTACAAAATATAAAGAATTGTTTGTGAGTCCAGTAACAGCGGTATTTCCAGCTGCAGTCGAATATGTAATTTGTTGTCCATTTGCAAAGATACTATTTGCCGATGTTATTGAAATAAAATCATTGCTATTTTGAACTTGTGTATTCGAGTTAAAAGTTGAAACTACATTTTGGAATAGCTTATCTTTTGGCAGATATCCTGGAAGAGTTGCGATCGTATGTGATTCGCCACCTGTCGAGTTAGCAGTAATGTTGATTGCGGATCCACTGAGAGTAGAAGCTAATTTAAATCCTACGTTGTTCGCAGCAACAACATAGTAAACAGCATTCGCTGTCAAACCGCTGATAGCAGTATTGCCATTCGGAATTCTGTACTGAACGATTTGACCATTAGCGAACTCGTTCGTATAGCTACGTAGCTGATGACCAATCAAGTCAGGATTGTAATTTCTGAGGAAGTGCCCATTACTTCCAGGATTTGCTGCTGTCAAATCTACGTTGGCTCCACCGGCTGTCAATGAAAGTGCTAAGCCAGTGCTATTTGCATAGCGAACATAGTAGAGAGCATTCGCTTCGAGACCATCAACTGCTGCAACACCATCTGTCACAACATATCTGACTTGACCGCCATTGGCAAATAAAGTATTCGCAGTCGCGATTTGAATAAAATCATTACTGTTTTGTACGTTAGTATTTGAGTTAAACTCTGCGACATTCGAACTCTGTGTAATATTCACTTTGGCAAGTGTGTTTGCCGCTTGAGTTGTGAGAGTGACGCCAGTCGAATTCGATGCCAAGACATAGTAGAAACTGTTGTTTGATAGGCCTGTCACCGCCGTATTCGCATTATCAGTAAAGTAACGAACAAGATCATTCGCTGCAAACTCATTACCAGTGATTGTAATAAAATCTGTATTCGAGTTGACTTCGTCCGTAGGATTAAACGACGATGTGATGTTACGATAGAAGATAAATTCTGATGCGCTGTTGGCTTCGTACTGAGATTGCAAACTAAATGTCTTGGCATCATACGTGTTGCTGTATGCACCAGAAGAAACCTTCAGATCGTAGAACTTGAGATTTGCTTGAGATTGATTTACTATTTCTCCAGCAACAAAGTTTCTTGTTGCATTTTCAAACGTAATTACAAAGTCTTTACGATCGAAACCTGAAATGTATGGCTGATGTGCAAGAACAAATGGATCGACGTTATAGTCTTCACCTGGATTGATCTGATTGAGTGATCCAATAATCCCGATCTCAAATCTACCAAACGTCAGACATGCATACAGATTATCGAGTAAGTTGCCTTGTGGATTCTTTGGAAATCCGAATGCGTCTGAAGAGATAAACTCTGAAGCAAACACTTGATTCGCCTGTGCAATCGTCGATAATTCTGTCACCGCTGTAATTGCAGTATTCACAAGATTATTACCATAGACAATGATATTGCTATTTGATGGTGTAGAAGTCGTGTTTGTGAAACCAAAGTCGCGAATAGGATCTTTGATAAGAAGATTCGTTCCAGTCACATCATATAATGTTGCATGTGCAGTCTTGTATAAGAAGTGACCAGACTCGTTCGCTCGAGTTGCAGCAAATGCCGGAATATTGAACGATGTATTAGCAAAGCTTTCTCCGGGAAAACTCGTGCTATTGATATGAATATACTTGTTCGCAGGACTCGAAAGAATGAGTCCAGTGGTATTTGAGAATGCGACGTAATAAGGTTTACCGCTTTCGAGTCCACTGATTACTGTATTACCTGTTGCTACTTCATAAGTAACTCGATCGCCTGCAATATAGTAAGTATTAGCATTTGTAATAGTAATAAACCCTGTCGTTGCATTTGCAGCAGTCGAAGGATTAAATGAAACCTTGCGGATCTGTTGATATACTCTTTGACCTTCATCGAACCCAGTATTCGCTGTCACAGAGAGTTGAAGACGACTATAGTCGAGTGTATCTTGGCTGTTGGCAGCAATAAGATCCGTACCGATGAAGATGACTTCTGTTTCGCCGATCGTACCTACACCGAAACCAGCGCCTGTTCCAAAACTAATCGATGATATATTTGCGGTGGTATTTGAAAGCGGAGCAACGATCTTCGAAGGGAATGAACGAACATAGTCGCCACCGGTAATGTCGAGCGAATAAGATGTAATCTTAAAGTTATCTGCGTTTGCAGCGGTGTATACCGTATCTGTTTCGTTCCAGTATCCTTTACGAGAAAGGAATGTTAACGTTCCGCTGTTTGATCCAGAAGCATAGTTAGCAGTGATTACAGTACCTTCAGCAACAATCGCATTCGCGCTATTGTAGATGTAGATGTTATTCGCAAAGGTAACGTTATTCGAAGAGCACTCATCAAACGCAATGACATGAACTTGCTTCTTGATGTCATATAAACCAGCATTCAGATTGACGTAACTGACGTTCGCAAAGATTTGATTGTTGGTTTGATTGATAAGCTTATATGTTAAACCGTAGTTATGAGCATTTCCGACAGCATTTGCAGATGCATTTGCAGAAAGTATCAAAGAAGTTGAATTGGTTACACTGATTACGTTACCAACCGCCACGTTGCCTGTGACATAAAGCGTAGAGTTGATGTAGTTGTTATTAAACGCAGTAGATGTTCCAGTGACTACATTGCTTGTAGTAGATGTAGTGATTGTGCCTGTTCCAACTTTGTAATCCCAATCCGCCATGCGCTTACTGTTCTTGAAAGCGCCGCGAGCATTGGTAAGAGTAAGTTGAACTTCGCCTTCTAGCTGGATCACATTTGCCACTGTACCAGAAGCAGTAATATATCCTGCATTCTGTTGCTGTACGACATCACCTACACTGAATGTTGCTGAAGGTGAAGTAATAATAACAGCATAATCTGTCGGTATGTTCATGAACTTACCAGACATTGACTTGTCTGTCAGTGTACTTGCTGTGAAGCTTGTTCCTGTGTTATTCGTTCCAGTATAATAGATAGCAGATGGAACGAATACGCCTGAAGTGTGTGATACCGAGATAAAACCATTTGTATTCGAAGAAGGTGCAACTTCGAGTACTCTTCCTTGTGCAGCAAGCATGCCATTCGCAGCATAACGATATACAGTATTTCCTACAGAAACGTTTGATGTGGCCGCACTGTATCCGATATTGACTACAGGTTGAACACCGCGTTCGAATAGACGATAGTAGTTTTCCGCCGTAAAATCTGCCGTCACTTCATTGAGGTTTAATACTTTCTCAGAGACGATCGATTCGGCATTAAGTGTGTATCCATATCCGCCGTCTATAAAAATGAAATCTACGAGGCCAGCTGCCGAATTCGTAGATTCTACTCGTGCTAAACCGCCGAGACCGCGATCGCTGTTCGTAAATCTTACGATGTCTCCGACAGTAAAGTCTCGACCACGAGTTTGAACTGTAACTCTTTTTACGGATCCTACGAGTTTCGATCTTTTGGTAATATCGAATACGGGTTCATTATTGATATTTAGACCGATGACTTCGCCGTTACGAAATTCGCCCTGTCTTCCAGAAATATAAAGTAGGTTAACGAAGCCTTTACCAACTCTTCTACGAATATACTTCTCAACGAAAGCTTTGGCGCCTGAAAGCTGGCCCACAACTTGCTTGCCGACATAGTCGATATTATAGATTGAGTATCCGATTTCAAGATATTCTGGTTTCTCGTACACACCATCTGAAAGACGAAAGATCTTTTCTGCAGGATATTGTACTTCAGCAGCCGTACCATATACAAGCTTAAAGAAAAGATCGATCGAACGTTCTGTACCCTTTGCGCGATACAGATCGAGTGAGTTCTTGACAAGAAGCTTTTTGTTCGTGGCAGTGTCGAACTGAATGTTCTTCAGATACTTTTCTTTGAAGTGAACGATGAAGTCGTCAGTAGTTTCGTCAATATCTCTGTAACTCGGTAGTCGACGAGTATGATACAAAGGATTATTAGTCGATTCTAGCCACTCATAATAAGCTCGAGTGAACGCAATGAAGTTCTCACCCTCTTCTTGGTAAAAAGAAGGGAATTGACTCTGAATTAACGGAGATATTCTTTTTTCTATATTCTTCATTATTCTCTGATCTGTTCAATTGTGACGTCGACGTCATTTTCAAGAATATTGAGTATCACGTTCTGAGAAGAAGTGATGTCAAGAGTACGCGGCTTGGCATAGATTTTCAAAGAAGTGCCAGTGTAATTAGTAATATTAAAGTTGTTGATTCTGACGATACCAGTATCATAGTCAACAGTGCCGATATCAAGAATGGTTCTATGCTGTGTTCCAGAAGTATTGATGATACGCATAATACCATCACCGTTATCTTCAAGGCGACAATTTGGCAATCCGTTATAAGTGAATGTCGAAGAACTTACGACATGAATATCACCTATTAAGTGCTCTGCACCTTTACCTGGAACATCGTTCTTCAGCGGATTTTTAAAATCAATCGTTACATTCTGACCAGATGATACTACACCTGAAGTCGCCAATGATACAAGCGAACCAGAAGTTGATGTAGGAGTAGAAGTCACCGTCGTACTCAAAACAGGTGTCAGATACTTGACGAGTTCAACCTGAGTTTCGTTACTAATGATACTATTTTCTGCAGCATCGACATCACGAATAAATCTTGAGTAGCGAAGAGTGCGACCAAAGTTATTGAGATTGACAGAAGCGTGTGTCAGAATAGAATCGATAACGTTCGTGCGAATATCTTCTGGATTCAAACCTGTCAGGTTGATATTGTATTTGATATTTGTATTGACATACAGATATGTGTAATCAGGAGAAACAAAGAGCGGTTCGATAGCAACAGAAGATCTTGACCTCAAGAATTTCTTATATTCTGCTTCTTTAATCTTTGGAAGACCATCAACTTCATCGAGATCAATCGACAAGAAGATTCTGCCGTATTGAGGAGGATTAGCATCTTCTCCGCCATATGCAACGACTGCGTTAATTTCAGGAAAGTTTGCTTTGAGTAAGTTCTCATAATCTTCTGAAGTCACTGCACGTTCTTGTGTAGTGAATGCACGAGGAGCATTATACTTAATCGAGTTGAGATCTTCTGCAACAGCACCGTCTGTAGCAGCAGTAATAGTTTCAATAACTACATTCGATTCGTCATCGATACGGGCAGTATTAATAAACCTGAATGCTCCGTTAGGAAGTTCACCATTGCAAACACGATATTCGATAACTACTACCGAATTGTTTTTTGGTTTACGACCTACAACGCCGTCTCCAAAGACAACTTCATATGCATCTCCAATTCCTGGCTGCAAGAAAAATACTTTTGAGTTAAGATCGTGGCCAAAAAGAGATGTTGCGCGAGTGTAAGTGTGAGTTGTTGTGCCGTTATCTTCAAAAACTGTAACTAATAAACTTTCAAGATCAACTCTTTTATTACTGATCTTGTATATTAGCGGACTATTATAGTTCACATTGTAAGTATCGCTAAGATAATTGCCTTCGTATACTCGAATCGCTTCGCTTTCATATACGAAGTTTGATCCCGACGGAGTTCTGTTCGTAATCACATAATTTTCAGTAGTACTAAAGTTATAAGTGAAGTCATCGACGCGTGAAGAAAACGATGTACCCTTTGGAATAACAATCGAGCGCTTTGATGCATCTGCAGAAGTGATGACGAGTTGAATCACAGCTGATGAAGATCGAAAGGATCTCGGAAGATAGTTTAATTCTTTGGCATGCGAAATTACGCTATCGCGCAACTTAGCAGAATCAAGAAACATCTCGTTGCTGATCATGTTCAGGTAGAACGCGTTCTGATATGTGTTGTAAGACAACACGTCAAGAAGCACTGAAAGGTTGCTTCCGTCGAAGTCATAGTCCTTGAATCGATCTTGAGACCGTAAGAAGGTCTTGAGCGAATCTTTATAGGAATCGAAATCTAGCTGTGTAAGGACTATACTGGAATTTGCTGCCATTATCTTACTCTATAAAGGGTGAGTTGAAGTGTCTGCGGATTAGCATTATTTATGATCTCGTAATAGACTGATATGTCGTAAGAATGGGCGAATTCATTCGACACTACTAACACATCTACTACTCTCGCTCTTGGCTCATATTTACCGATAGACTCTTTGATAGCGTCTTTCATTAAGTCGGCTGTCATGACAGAAATATCTTCAAATAAGAATCTACGAAGTCCACCACCAAATTCTGGATTAAACAAACGTTCTTTTGTATTGGTCGATAAAATATTCCGCATCGATCTTCTGACAGCTTGCTCATCGGTATAGAGAGCAAGTCTCTTGTTCTGAGGATGAATATTAAAATTGTTATAGAAGTCAGTGAACACAGGATCACGCTGTGTTGTTTTCCTTGTTGTCAGTGCATCTATTCTGTCTGTCATATTACCCTACTGCTTTATCTTATTTATAATGATTATATGATGGTTTCTAATATCTCATAGTTTTCGATGTCGACATTTGCAACATCGTCAGAGAGAAGCCCAACCTGGCCAGTAAAGGCAAAGTTTTGATAATCTTCGTTGCTACCAATCGCATCTAATCCTGGACCAGCCGAACGAGTAAAATCATATCGTATCATTACAAATGTAGATTTATTCGTTTCAATGTAAGAAAGAAGTTTGTTGCTGCCATCATACACAAAATCAGTCAAAATCATATCACAATCTTCGTACGAAACAACTGTTCCGACCTCAAACGTATCGTTGACTTCGTGTCTGAAAGGATACCAATCATCAACAACAACATCATGATCTGTTGCAAATACATAAACTGCACATAATAATAGATCATCGACGCAATTCTGTTCGCATCGTACGAAAGTCGGCATATACCAATCGTCAATTTCAACCGTGGTGACTCCAGGTTCTGGCACAGTAAATCGTATTGCGATTGGTGGGCTTAGATCCCCATAAGAAACTGTTGGAACAGTCGGTTCGCTAACATCTGAAAAGAAATATCCGTTTTCTGATACTGAATATTGATCTAACATGTTAGCCTAATCCACCTCACACAGTTGCAGAAGCAGGCTGAGCCCACTTTGGCAGGTTGTCTGGATTCGGTTCTAGTCCGTACTTCGTTCTACGTATCTCGATGCAATTCGGAATGAATTTTAAGATCGCATCTGGAATACCAAATATCGGTTTTAAAATGATATTTAAAACCATACAGATCGATACTTTGCCACGACAGATGTCGATGATCAACTTAATCGCTTTAATAATCTTGTCGACGATTGGAAACTGCTGTAGAATCCAACCAGGAGCTTTGAGTATGATATCATGTATCTTGGCAATGAAATCTGTCTGAAAGAACTTCTTAATCTTTTCCATGGCATCTTCGAACGCATCTTCAATTCGATGCCACAATTCTTCTTTCGAGTGAATCGTTTCTTTCTTCTTACGTTCTTCGTTATCGAAACCAATTAAATTACCTAAAGTTCCGAAGAGCGGGATCGGTAAGTTCAAGACAAAGTCTATCAGTTCTTGGAGTAACTTCTCTCCGAGATCTTCTGCCGCTTTGCCCGACAAGACGTCTTCTTTGGCCTTCTTAATACGTTTCTTAAAATCTTCATACTTCAGTTTTAATTGCGCTTTAATAGGCTTCGTAGGATCGATGAATACTCCAATCCTTTCAATGATTGGACCAATAATAGGAATCTTAGTAAGCAACTTGATCATTGCATTGATGCAGGCGGCAATGAAATCGCTCAGTAGTTCTTTCATCCACGCCAAAGCTTTCTGCCAAAATTCTTCGGCTTCATGCTCAGGGCTTTTAATTCCAAGTGTTCCGTCGTATTTGCCATCACCAAAAAACTTTCGAACCGATTCAATGTCTTCGGCAATTGCAGCTTTGATCTTGACTTTACCTTCTTTCGTAAACAAATCCTTGATTACTGGCTGATAACGAACAGGATTACCGGCTTCGTCTAATAGGGTGACAGCTGTGACGAATGGAATTGGCGTTTGCAATACATCAGGAATACCAAGAATATCAACAATCTTGAGCAGGGCTTCGACGATCTTCTTCTGAAACCATACGTCGATCTCTTTTAGGAACTCGCGGACCTTATACTTCATCTCTTGTTCTTTTGACTTGATCTTCTTAAAGACGTCAGTCATCAGAATGCCAGTAATATCATCGACTAGCTTTTCCATGTCTCGAATAGCTTCAATGAGTTCTTTACCGCACTCGTCTTGAATAAACTTTGCTTGTAACTTCAGTTGGCTAATGATCTTTGCAATGCCTACGAAATAGTCTTCCATTTGACGGAAAGATATTTGCCCGTTAGGACCACATTCTAAGTTAGGA
>Ga0102917_1000408_pt1 | contig 14120 bp, 12 predicted proteins | sample Colrivmet1562A02_FD_78201 | JGI IMG/M metagenome (GOLD analysis project Ga0102917, IMG submission 78201) | Estuarine microbial communities from the Columbia River estuary - metaG 1562A-02 | ecosystem: Environmental > Aquatic > Marine > Intertidal zone > Estuary | place: USA: Columbia River...
CGACATCAACATGTACATCAACAGTCCGGGCGGAAGTGTATACGCCGGTCTGGGCGTATACGATACCATGCAATACGTGAGCCCCGACATCGCCACCATTTGCATCGGCGTAGCCGCCTCCATGGCCTGTGTGCTTCTGGGAGCAGGTACCAACGGAAAGCGGGCCGCACTTCGTCACTCCCGCATCATGATGCACCAGCCCAGTGGCGCCATCGGCGGACAGGCCAGCGACATCGAAATCACCGTCAATGAGATCCGTAAACTCAAACGAGAACTGTACGATGTGGTGAACCTGCATACCGGCAAACCCGTTGAGCAAATTGAGAAAGATTTCGATCGCGACAATTGGATGACCGCCGAAGAAGCCAAGCAATACGGATTGATCGATGAAGTACTGCTCACCAATCCCAAGAAACAAAACAAATCCTGATCTCTTTCCAACCCATCGAATCATGAAACCGAATCCGATATACGCAAAAGCCCCTTGGATCAACGAAGAAGAGGAAGAGCAAGAAGAGCGTCCTAAATCCGATCTGGGTATGTTTAATAAAAAACTGGAGCGTTATTTCTTCGAAAAACGTGCCGTTTATCTCTGGGGCGTGGTGGACGATAAAAGTGCACGCGACGTGGTCAGCAAATTGTTGCTGCTTGATGCCGACAAGCCCGGCGAAGAAATCAAATTTTACATCAACAGCCCGGGCGGTGTGGTCACCAGCGGCATGGTCATCTACGATACGATGCAACTGATCCAAAGTCCGGTCAGCACGATCTGCATGGGATTGGCCGCCTCCATGGGCAGTATCTTACTCAGTGGTGGCGTGAAAGGCCGCCGTTTCATTTTCCCACATGGCGAAGTCATGATTCATCAACCCTCGTTGGGTGGATACATTCAAGGTGTTAGTGCCGACCTAGAGATCCAAGCCGAGCAAACACGCCGGGTTAAAGAGATCGGTGCGGGCATCTTGGCAAAGAATTGCGGAAAAACCGTTGAACAGATCATGCGCGATTTTGACCGCGATTACTGGATGGATGCAAAGCAATCCATCGAATATGGCATCGCCGATCAGTTGATCGATAAACTTTAAGGAACAGGCTATCAATGGCTTGAATCAATTGATTCCTCCCATCGGATCACATTCCGTTTGCTTGCCCTAATTTTACGACTCCAATTTTACGAATGGCGAAGAATCAACAACTACACTGTTCTTTTTGTGGTCGTAGCCGCGACGAGGTCAAAATTCTCATTGCCGGACAAGAAGGCCATATTTGCGAAAACTGCGTAGAGCATGCCCGAGAGATCATCGACCAAGAAATCTCCGTCAAATCCGATAAAGGGAGTGGGTCTTTCAAGCTCAGTGTCAAAAAGCCCATCGAGATCAAAGAGTTCCTGGATGAATATGTGATCGGACAGGACGATGCCAAAAGAGTACTGGCGGTTGCCGTGTACAATCACTACAAACGACTCACTCATCGTCAGGTAGATTCGACCTCCGAGGTAGAGATCGATAAAAGCAACATCATCATGGTGGGCGAGACCGGCACGGGTAAAACCTTGTTGGCCAAAAGCATCGCCCGCATGCTCAACGTTCCGTTTGCCATCGTAGATGCCACTGTTTTCACGGAGGCCGGTTATGTGGGAGAAGACGTCGAGAGCATTCTGACACGCCTCCTTCAAGTTTGCAATTACGATGTAGCCGCTGCGGAACGAGGCATCGTGTACATCGATGAGATCGATAAGATCGCCCGAAAAGGGGATAACCCCTCCATCACGCGCGATGTAAGTGGCGAAGGCGTACAACAAGGCATGCTCAAATTGTTGGAAGGAAGCGACGTATTGGTGCCTCCACAAGGGGGACGCAAACACCCCGAGCAAAAGCTGGTCAAGGTCAACACGCAACACATCCTCTTCATCTGTGGGGGCGCTTTTGACGGAATTCAAAAGATCATCGGCCGTCGCGTACAATCGAATACCATTGGATTCCACGTAGATAAAGAAGAACAAGAATATCGCCAGAAGAATTTATTGCAGTTCATCAATGCAACCGATCTAAAACAATTCGGATTGATTCCGGAACTGTTGGGACGCTTGCCGGTGGTCACGCATTTGGACCCATTGGATGGACCGGCCCTGAAATCCATTCTGACTGAACCAAAGAACGCCCTGATCAAACAATACAAACGCCTTTTTGAATTGGAAGGCATTGAGCTCAGCATCGAAGAACCCGCCCTTGATTTCATGGTAGAGAAAGCGATGGAATACAAATTGGGCGCGCGCGGTCTACGAAGCATTTGCGAGAGCATTCTCACCGATGCGATGTACGAGCTACCCACCACGGAGGTCAAATCATTCACCCTCGATCTGGAATATGCCAAGCGAAATTTCGAAAAGAGCAAGATGAGCTTGCTGAAAGTGGCATAAATCAACCTATACTAGACCCCATGCAAGAACTCATTCAAAAACTTCAGGAAGAAGCCGGTCTGACCGAAGCGCAGGCCCGACAAGCCATCACCACGGTTAAGAATTTTGTGGTCGATAAGTTCCCCATGCTGGAGTCGGCCGCGGATAAACTATTCGGCGAATAAAAAATCCCGACCTATTGATCGGGATTCAATGTTATCCATCCGGTTTTTCGAGAAAACTTAATTAACCGCAACCACCCTGGTTGCCGCAGTTCAGGCATTTGTAGCAAGCCCCGCTGCGCATCATGATGTTGCCACAAACATTACAGGCAGGCGCATCACTCTGCATATTCTTGGCAGCCGCATTCATGGCATCCAAGGCGGATTCAGCTTTGACGGGTTGAGCGGATTTTACGGCCGCTTTGCTCGCCTGGGGCGTTGTACTGGGTGCTACGCGTACACTGGACAATTCCAGGTCTTTGGCATATTCCAGACCGTTCGAAGGGATTTCATCCCACTCGTCGCTTCCTGTGTTCATTACCTCGGCTTTGTCAAGTACATGTACCAAGTCGGTTCGACCCAGGTACTCATAACCCAGTACGCGGAAGATGAAGTCAACGATCGAGGTCGTGGTTTTGATGTTCGGATGCTCGACGAATCCGGACGGATCGAAGCGGGTGAACGCGAATTTGTCAACGAACTCTTCCAACGGCACGCCATACTGCAATCCGATCGATACAGAGATGGCGAAGCAGTTCATCATGCTACGCATGGTGGCTCCTTCTTTCGCCATGTCCACGAAGATCTCTCCCAGAGTTCCATCGGCATATTCACCGGTTCGAACGAACACGGCTTGTCCGCTGATCTTTGCCTTCTGTGTAAATCCGCGACGCTTGGCCGGGAGCGTGCGTCGCTCTACAATGCTAGCCAGCTTGCGCTTCAATTTTGTATCGGGTGAAGCTTGAACACGCTTCTGTACTTCTTCCAATAATTCTTCAACGGTCAGTTTGCCGAGGTCGACAATATTTGAATCCGCTGCAACCGGGGCTTCCGCAACAGTAGCCGTGGCGTCGGTATCGGTCTTTTTCTTCTTGTCGGACTTGTTGCTGAGCGGCTGAGAAAGTTTGGAACCATCGCGGTAGAGCGCATTGGCTTTCAAGCCCAATTTCCAACTCAGGTAATACGCATCGGCCACTTCCTCGACGCTAGCCTCGTGCGGGAGGTTAATTGTTTTGGAGATAGCACCGCTGATGAATGGTTGTGTGGCGCCCATCATCCGGATGTGGCCGTGTGCATGGATATAACGCTGTCCTTTCTGACCGCATTTGTTGGCACAATCGAATACAGGCAGATGCTCGTCTTTCAGACCGGGCGCTCCTTCGAGCATCATGGTACCGCAGACATAATCGTTCGCGGCTTCGATCTGCTCATCGGTAAAGCCCAAGGCTTCGAGCAAGCTCCACTCGAAATCATTGTATTGCTCGGGCGTGAAGCCCAGGCGTTGCAGGCACTCTTCACCCAAGGTGTATTTATTGAATACGAACCCAATCTCAAAGGCCGTGATTGCAGCTGCATCCAATCGCTTGATCTCATCGGCAATGAATCCCTTCTCACTCAGCGATTGATGATTGATGAACGGAGCTCCGGCGAAGCTGGCCGATCCGACTGCATATTTGATGATGACATCGGTTTCTTTTTCAGAATAGCCCAAGTTGCGCAGGGCCGTGGGCACCGATTGGTTGATGATCTTGAAGTAACCGCCTCCGGAAAGTTTTTTGAATTTCACGAGTGCGAAATCGGGTTCCACACCGGTCGTGTCGCAGTCCATAACCAGTCCAATCGTTCCGGTTGGCGCGATTACCGTGGATTGCGCATTGCGGTATCCATATTTTTCGCCCAATTCACAAGCTGCATCCCAGGCCTTGCAAGCGGCTTTGAGCAGATAGTCGGGGCAGTATTTGACTTTAATGCCCTGTGGCTTGAGGCTCAAGTTCTCATACTCGTCCGCATCGTAAGCAGCCAAGCGATGGTTGCGCATCACACGCATCATGTGCGCCTTGTTCTCTTCGTAGCGAGGGAAGGCACCCAACACCTGGGCCATTTCAGCAGAGGTCTTGTAGGAAGTACCGGTCATGATCGCGGTGATGGCACCGGCGATGGCACGGGCTTCTTCACTGTCGTAAGGAATACCACTCACCATCAGCATGGTTCCGAGGTTCGCATAACCCAATCCCAGCGTGCGGTACTCATAGCTGAGTTGTGCCACTTCCTTGGAAGGGAACTGCGCCATCAGTACGGAGATTTCCAATACAACGGTCCACAAACGGCAATTGTACTCGTATCCTTCTACATCAAAGGCGTTGGTGTTTGCATTGTAGAACTTCATCAGGTTGGCTGATGCCAGGTTACAAGCGGTGTTGTCGAGGAACATGTACTCCGAGCAAGGATTCGAAGCACGAATGGGACCCCCTTCCGGACACGTGTGCCATTCGTTGATGGTCGTATTGTACTGCGTACCGGGATCCGCGCAGCGCCAAGCGGCGTAGGCGATCTGGTTCCAGAGTTCGCGGGAAGGAATTTTTTTCATGACCCGACCGTCCATGCGACCGGTCAATTCCCAATCCTCGCCTTTTTCCAGTTTCTCAAAGAAAGCATTGGGAATACGGATGGAGTTATTGGAATTCTGTCCGCTCACGGTTCGATATGCCTCGTCTTCATAACCCGAGGGATATCCCGCAGCGATGAGGGCACCTACTTTCTTCTCTTCCTCTACTTTCCAATTGATAAAGTCAACGATCTCGGGGTGATCCAGATCCAGACAGACCATTTTGGCAGCACGACGCGTGGTACCGCCTGATTTGATGGCTCCGGCAGCGCGGTCACCAATTTTCAAGAAGCTCATCAAACCGGAAGAGCTTCCACCACCACTGAGTTTCTCGCCTTCTCCACGGAGGTTGGAGTAGTTCGTACCCACACCCGATCCGTATTTGAAAATGCGGGCTTCACGAACCCAGAGATCCATGATCCCTCCCTCATTCACCAGATCATCGTTCACGCTCAGGATGAAACAAGCGTGGGGTTGGGGACGCTCATAGGCATTCTGTGATTTCTTCAACTCTCCATCTGTCGGATCTACATAGTAGTGACCTTGAGGCTTACCCGCAATGCCGTAGCTCTCGTACAGTCCGGTATTGAACCATTGCGGACTATTGGGCACACACATTTGATCGAGGATCGAATAGACCAACTCTTCATAGAATACTTGTGCATCGTTGGCGCTAGCGAAATATCCATACCGCTCGCCCCACACGCGCCAACAGTTGGCCATGCGATGCGCCACTTGTTTGGCTGAACGCTCGCGACCCAGCGTACCGTCGGCCTGGGGAACACCCGCCTTGCGAAAATATTTTTGGGCCAAGATGTCCGTGGCGATCTGGCTCCATTGTTTAGGCACCTCCACTTCTGTCATCTCAAACACGACTTCGCCCGTAGGGTTGCGAATCACCGAGGTACGGTAATCGTACTCAAACTGATCGAACACGGATACATCCTCCCGAGTGAAGCGACGTTGGAACTGCAAACCGCGTACCGCGGATGCTTGCTTTTTAGCTGCCATAACTATGAAAATCTTTAATGGGTTTTGGTCTGGTTTGGATCAAAACACCTCCGCGAGGGAGGTGTGTGAACGAAACTATTTTTTGTTAGTTAAAATTCCACGGCTCAAATATCAACATCGTGTGGAAAAGGGTGTGTAACTGCGTGAAACGCCTAACAGCAAGGCGTTTCATCATTTTTACACAAGTACCTGAAAAAGGTAGAGAAAAAAATTTTGGAAATTTCATACAAGCCTCTAATTGTCGAAAAAACGATGATCAATCGGAAGGCAAACTGGTAAAAAGCGGGCATGGCCTTGCTGCGTACAATCAGCCACAACGCCCATTTTGTTCAACTATCTTCGTGGTGGATGTTGATTAAGATTACAATGAAATACAAAATATTTTGCCTGTGTCTGTGCGCTTTTTATCTGGAGGCCGGATCGCAGACTACCACCCACGCTTGGGGAAGTGTATTCATGAATGGTCCGTATAAGAAAAGCTGGGGGCTACACTTGGATGCGCAGGTTCGGAGTGCGGAACAAAGTCGATCGGTCAAATCTTGGTTGATCCGGGCGGGGCTTCAACGCAAATTGAATACGCGTCATTCACTGGCCTTGGGGTATGCGTACGTTTGGACCCAAACGATCGCTGCCGGTTTTCGAAGCCATCAACCCGAACACCGCATTTGGCAGCAATGGCTTTATCAACACCCCCTACTGGGCTCAACCCTTCAACATCGTTTTCGGCTGGAAGAACGCTTCATCGGAAACGGGCAGATAACGGAGGGAAGCGGCATCGCGGCACCGGCCTTGTACTCAACCCGATTGCGTTATTTCAATCGCCTTTTGTTGCCCGTTGGAACTTCGAAGCCTTTCGAGCAGGGTCCATTTGTCGCTTTACAAAATGAGGTTTTTCTCAACGTAACCGGAAAGTCGAAACTCAACGGATACATATATGATCAAAATCGGCTCTATATCGCCGGAGGTTACCGAGTAAATCGCCGGCTGGACGTAGAGATGGGATACATGCGTAGGCACCTACGCTTGCGCTCGACCAATTCTCATCAGCATATCTGGCAGATCGTCACCTACCTTCGTCCTGATTAACGCCGAATTGGTTGTTTTTTCGGAATTTTACTCTCCATGCAATTGAATCACACTGGCATATACGCAAAATGGGTCGATCGAAAATCGATTGGACAAAAATCGTTTGCCGTATTGGTGGATCCGGACAAGACATCATCCGATCAAGTCCCGGAGTTAATCGCTCGCGCTGAAGCAGCACGCGTCGATTATTTGTTGGTGGGTGGCAGTCTGGTCGTGAGTACCCATCTCGATGCCCTGGTTCGTCAGATCAAATCGATCAGCTCGATCCCAGTAATTTTGTTCCCGGGCAGTCCCAGTCAACTCACCCCGGCCGCCGATGCGCTTTTGTATCTTTCTCTGATCTCCGGACGCAACCCGGAGTTACTGATCGGTCAACATGTGATCTCCGCCCCACAGGTGCGCCAAAGCGGTCTCGAGGTCATATCGACTGGGTACATGGTCATTGATGGCGGCGCCCCTACAACGGTATCGTACATCAGCAATGCGAATCCATTGCCCGCCAATAAAACCGAGATCGCCGTTTGCACGGCGCTGGCAGGTGAAATGCTGGGCATGAAACTTATTTACATGGACGCAGGAAGTGGCGCGCCCAATCCCGTTCCAGGAAAACTGATCGAAGCTGTGGCGAAGCACATACAAATTCCCCTGATCGTTGGGGGGGGCATCACGAATCCAGACAAAGCGATTGCACAATGCCGGGCCGGTGCGGATATCATCGTCGTGGGCAATGCCATTGAAAAAGACCCGGACCTGATTCGATCGATCAGCGAGGCGATTCACTCCACCAACCCATTCAATTGACTGTCAGCGAACTGCCCCCCGGATTTTACCTGATCCCATGGTCCGCCCCTGCCCATCAGACCCAAAAAACCTTCCGCATCCGCAAAGGCTGATTCTTACCGAACCCTACTGCTTTCCGTTTGTTAAAAAGATCGGCACCCAACGCCCTTCGCTTATCTTTATACCCACGTAATTTCTCTTCATGCAGATCAAACCCGGCACACTCTTAAGCACCATCGATTCGCCCGCCGACCTTAAGAAGCTCCCCCGTGAGCAATTGCATCAGGTTTGCGAAGAGTTGCGTCAATACATCATTGACGTGGTTAGTGTACACGGCGGTCATTTCGGCGCCAGCTTAGGCGTGGTTGAACTCACTACGGCCTTGCATTATGTTTACAACACTCCGTACGATCAATTGGTCTGGGACGTAGGCCATCAGGCATACGGGCATAAGATTCTCACCGGTCGACGCGACAACTTCGTCACCAATCGGAAATACAAAGGGCTCAGCGGATTTCCCAAACGCAGCGAAAGCGAATACGACACCTTTGGGGTAGGACACTCATCAACTTCCATTTCTGCCGCCTTGGGCATGGCCATGGCTGCCAAATACAAAGGAGAAAAAGAGCGCAAAGTCGTAGCCGTGATCGGCGATGGCGCGATGACAGCCGGCTTGGCCTTCGAAGGCATGAACCACGCAGGCGTAGCCGACAGCGACATGTTGATCATCCTCAATGACAATTGCATGGGCATCGACCCCAACGTGGGCGCTCTGAAAGAATACCTGACCGACATCACCACCTCACCCACTTACAACAAAGTCAAGGACGATGTCTGGAACTTGCTGGGAAAACTGCCCGTTGGAAAAACCTTCTCCCGCAGCATGGCCCACAAGCTCACCGACGGATTGAAAGGCATGATCAGCAGCTCCTCGAATCTGTTTGAGGCGCTCAAGCTGCGTTATTTTGGTCCTATCGACGGACACAACATCGCGAAACTCGTAGACACCCTGCGCGACCTGCGCGAGATCCCCGGACCCAAGATCTTGCACATCATTACAACAAAAGGCAAGGGCTATGCACTTGCAGAAAAAGATCAAACCAAATGGCATGCCCCCGGACTCTTCGATAAAGTGACCGGAGAGATCTATAAAAAAACGCACGACAAGCCCCAAGCCCCCAAATACCAGGATGTTTTTGGCCACACCATGATCGAGTTGGCCGAGCAAAACGATAAAGTATTCGGCGTAACGCCTGCAATGCCTTCGGGTTCCTCGCTGAAATATATGATGGAAAAGATGCCCGATCGAGCCTTTGATGTCGGCATCGCCGAACAACACGCGGTTACGGTCAGCGCGGGTATGGCCACCCAAGGCTTACGCGTTTTCTGCAACATTTACTCCTCTTTCATGCAACGCGCATACGATCAAGTTGTGCACGACGTGGCAATCCAAAAATTACCGGTAGTGTTCTGTCTCGACCGAGCCGGATTGGTGGGCGATGATGGTCCCACGCACCACGGCTGTTACGACATCTCCTTTTTTCGTTGCATCCCCAACTTGATCATCAGCGCGCCCATGAATGAACAAGAGCTACGCAACCTGATGTACACAGCCCAACTCGAATCAACCCAGTACCCCATGGTGATTCGCTATCCGCGCGGAGAAGGCGTGATGCCTGAATGGAGAACCCCCTTTGAAGAAATCAAATTGGGAACTGGAAGGAAGATGAAAGATGGACGTGACATCGCCATACTTACCATTGGACATCCGGGAAATTTTGCCACTACTGCCATTCGTCAACTGAAGCTCGAAGGGATCGAGCCTGCCCACTTCGATATGCGGTTCGTAAAACCCATCGACGAGGCCCTTTTGCACGAAGCCTGCCAACGTTACCCCTATTTGATCACCGTAGAGGACGCCTCCGTACAAGGTGGATTCGGATCGGCGATACTCGAATTCATGGCGCGCGAAGGATATAAAAATGAAGTGCGTATGCTGGGGATTCCCGATCAGATCGTAGAACACGGAACACCCAAAGAATTACAGCGTGAATGTGGGTATGATGCAGAAGCCATTGCTGATGCCGTGCGCAACATGCTCAGCACACAACTGGCCAGCGACCCAAATGTGATCCGATTAGAACGTCGGTGAGTTATCTGCTTCACTAACAGACTCCCGATCGGCGGGATCGACGTATTCGATCAGGAAGTTATTGCGGCCCTCACCGATCAAGATGCGCATGTGCTTCATCTGCACCAACTCCAATAAGGACAAAAAGGTGAAAATGGCATGAACCCGATTCTCGCAGCGGTCAAAGATGCGCTCAAAGGATAATGTACGTTCCTGAGCCGCCAGATTCATCATCTGCTGCCGGCTTTCTTCCATCGTATAATTATACTGAACAATGGTATGCACCGGTTGGTTGACTCGATCGGAATACCGAAGCAGGGCTTTTTCAAAAGCCTTCATCAAACGGAACAGCGTCACATTTTGTATCTCGGTACCCTCAGCGGCCTCCTCACCCACGTCCAACATCTCCCGCTGAATATTTCCTCGCTTCACCATCAGCATGCGTAAGGCTTCCATGTCGGCCATCTGGGCAGATGCTTCCTTGAAACGCTTATACTCGAGGATTTTGTTGACCAGCTCTTGACGGGGATCGATCTCTTGTCCATCAGCATCCAGCTCTTTGCGCGGCAACAACATTTTCGCCTTGATGCGCATCAAAGTGGATATAAACAGAATGAACTCACTGCTTAACTCGATGTTGAGTTCTTCGCTCTGCCGAATGTAAGCTAGAAAGTCGTTGATGATTCGGTTGATCGGAATGTTGTAGATGTCCAACTCATCGCGTTCAATGAAGAACAACAACAGGTCGAATGGCCCCTCAAACTGGGGCAGGCGGATTTGGTATGCTGGATGTTGTGCCATGGGCTCAGGCGGGCAAAATTAGGGGTTGAGCGCCGTCCTTAACCTTTCTTTTGTAAGGAATCACGAATCTCACGCAACAAGAGCACATCTTCCGGGGTAACGGCAGGCTTGGCGGCCTCTTTTTTCAGCATCCGATTCATGGCCTTGACCAAGCCAAACATGACAAACGCAATGAGGATGAATTTGATCAGTGCTGCCAGGAACTTCCCATATTTCACGCCATTCCAATCCAGTTTGTCCAGATCGGTCGCATGCACGGCCTCCAAGGCTGGAGACAACAATAGAGGGGTAATCACATCCTCAACCATCGAAGAAACGATGGAACCGAACGCGCCACCCAGGATGACGGCAACGGCCAGGTCCACAATATTACCCTTCATGGCAAAATCCCGAAATTCCTTGAGCATACCCATAAGTTGAATTTTCAGTAAAGAAAATAAAAAAACCAAGACGCTACCAAACAGAACTCGGAACTTCGCGGCATGAAATCCGACAATGTCATCAAATGGGCCTTATTCCTAGCCCTCTGCCTGATCTGGGGCAGCTCTTTTAAACTCATGGAGGAAAGCGCATCCATCATCAACCCTCAACGGCTGGCTGCACTGCGCATCTTCTCCGCTGCCGCGGTTTTCTTACCCTTTGCCCTGTTTCACATTGGGTCCATTCCCCGTGAAAAATTGGGTTTGGTTGCCCTGAATGGCATCATCGGCAATCTACTTCCCGCCTTTTTATTTGCCTATGCCTTAAATGACCCCGCCATCACCGGCCCCATGGGCGGCATCCTCAATGCGCTAACACCGCTTAGCGTGGTATTGATTGCCATCGCCTTCTACAAAGACCGCGTAGCCATTCACAAACTGATCGGAATTGGGATCGGGCTAATCGGATTAATCTTGCTGACCCTTTTACCCGTTATCCGCGACCATGCAGAAATGACCATGGCGCGGCTGCTTCCAACACTCTGCATCCTTAGTGCCACCATCCTCTATGGCATCAACGTGAATTTGGTTGGGCACAAACTTCAAGGCATCGAACCCATTCGACTGGCAACCGTTTCGCTTGGCCTGATGATCATTCCCACGACGGCTTGTCTATTCTATTTTGATTTCTTTTCCTTGCCCTTTCAGGATACAGACGTGCAAATGGCAATCTGGAAAGGGAGCGGACTTGGTATAGCCGGCAGCGCCATCGCCACCGTCATCTTCTACTCTTTGCTGCAGCGTGCAGGCGGGTTGTTTGCTTCGCTCGTAACTTACGGAATACCGGTTGTAGCCGTCATCATCGGATGGCTCGACCACATCACAATCGACCCGATTCAGATCGTCTGTTTGGGGATTATTTTATCCGGCGTTTACTTGGTAAATAAGAAAGCTTAGACCGACATGATCTCCTTCTCCTTGGCGGCCAGATGCTTTTCAACCAAGCTGATGTGCTTATCGGTCAGCTCCTGAATGGCGGTTTCTCCACCCTTGGCCACATCTTCACTGAGTCCGTTCTTTTGCAATTTTTTAATCTGCTCGATGGAGTCGCGGCGAATGTTGCGAACGGCTACCTTAGAATGCTCTCCTTCCGCTTGGCATTTTTTGACCAACTCCTTACGACGCTCTTCCGTCAGCGGCGGTAGAAAAATACGAATCAGTACCCCATCATTTTGAGGCGTAACGCCCATGTTGGCGGCAATGATGGCCCGCTCAATGGGTTGCAGCATATTCTTCTCCCAAGGCTGAATGCTCAGCGTACGTGCATCCAATACACTGACGTTCGCAACTTGACTGATGGACATGGGAGAACCGTAATAATCAACCGATAAACCATCCAACATTTGAGGATTGGCCTTGCCGGCCCGGATCTTGATCAATTCCGACTCAAGGAATTGAATTGCTTTGTGCATGGAATCCTCCGTTTGGCCTTGAATGGCGATCAATTCGTCCGACATGTTGTGTTTTTTCCGTTAAGTAGAGAACAAAGCTAGCGAATGAAAGCGATTTCGAAAAACAGCCTACTCCGCTTTTGAGTTCCGATCGGGAATTAGATCGATGACGGGCGCATCCGCTTCAGCATCCACCTCCCTATTGACCTTCGGTCGACGATAATATAAAAATCCAAAGCTAATGAATGCAATTACGACTTCACTCAGCAAGACCAATGTGGAACCATAATCCCGAAACTGCCAAGCCAAAAAAATAAAAAGCGTATTCAACAGCACCGAGGTCAAAACGATGGAAGTATGACTTAAGCCCCAGTCCAACAAAATATGATGGAAGTGATTTCGGTCAGGACTGAAAGGCGACTTGCGCTGCAACAACCGAACCGTAAACATGCGAAGTGTATCTAACAGCGGCACAAAAAGTATGGCAAATCCCAGCGCAACGGATCCGTTCAACGGCATAGCCGCGGTGGAAGAATGCGTCAAATGAATGAATCGGATAACCAAGATGGAATTGACCGTGCCAATTACCAAGGCGCCGGAATCCCCCATGAAGATCTGCGCTGGCTGATGATTGAAGATTAAAAAAGCCATCAAACTGCCCATCAATGAAAAGGCCAACATCGAGTAGCCGATTTGGTCAGCCAAGAAGAAATAAATTCCGAATATCGACAAGCTCAAAATACCCAGACTGGTAGCCAATCCATCGATTCCATCAATTAGGTTGAACGAATTCATGACCACGATGATGGTGAAATAGGTAAGTCCGTAGGAAAATAAAGTCGGCACTTCGGTCAGACCCAAAAATCCATACATGCTCTCCAAGCGAAGCCCCCCCGCATGGATCAGTATCGAAGCGACTAATATTTGTCCGATTAACTTATTGATCGCACTTAGATCGTCCAAGTCATCCTTTAATCCCAAAAGGAAAATGATGGTGGTTCCAACAAACAAGAATCGGAACTCAGGATTTAAGCCTGCAGGAATGAACAACATCCCTGAAACCAAGAATCCGGCGAAAATTGCTACTCCACCCAATGCAGAGATCGATCGTTTATGCACTTTACGGTCATTCGGCAGGTCGAACAGACGCTTCTTTTTGGCGATATCGATCACGATCGGCACCGCCAAAAAACTGATCAAAAAAGCCCCCAACAGGGGCATGAATACCTCTAAAATCATATACTTAGCAATTACAAAAATAGGTAATATAGTGGCGCGGCATGCTTTTATTGACGTCAATCAGTACGCCCATTTGCCTAGAAATACAGGCTGTTGAAAAAAAGTGTAGAGGATTTTTACGTTCTATCTCACAACATGCTCCGTTCCAACCAATTTTGCAAAAACCCCTGCCATGCAAGATCTCGCTGCCATTGCCA